>Ga0316206_1000102_pt1 | contig 170686 bp, 185 predicted proteins | sample 6monthpyrite_MG_FD_204942 | JGI IMG/M metagenome (GOLD analysis project Ga0316206, IMG submission 204942) | Microbial mat bacterial communities from mineral coupon in-situ incubated in ocean water Damariscotta River, Maine, United States -... | ecosystem: Environmental > Aquatic > Marine >... | reverse complement strand
ATTAGAGATTTTTTCTAAACTGCTAGACGCCGAGTTCGCTTTGCTCTCTCAGGCATAAGCATGATTAGAGATTTTTTCTAAACTGCTAGACGCCGAGTTCGCTTTGCTCTCTCAGGTATAAGCATGATTAGAGATTTTTTCTAAACTGCTAGACGCCGAGTTCGCTTTGCTCTCTCAGGTATAAGCATGATTAGAGATTTTTTCTAAACTGCTAGACGCCGAGTTCGCTTTGCTCTCTCAGGCATAAGTGCGCGTACAAAGAGACGCGCACTAAACTAAGCAGCGAAATTCGCTTTAGCTTCTTTAGCCGCTTTAACTTCTTCAGGCTCATAAGCTGCACCAGACCACATCATGTCATAAGCAATTTCTTCGTTACCGTTTTCGCAAAGCTCTAACACTTTTTCGAATAGCGGTTGGAAAGTTTCAGACTTATGCGACTCTTCATGTTCAGCAAAGCTTTTCCAGAAAGTAATAACAAGTGCTTCTTTGTCTTTCATTGGGCTATCAACTGCTTGGCCTACTGTAGAGCCTTCGTTTGAAATAGCGCCAGTATTAAGTGCTACAAAACCACCGACAAAACCTGTTTCTGAATGGTAAGTTTTAACGTTTTCACAAAGATAAGCAACACGTTCTTGAAGCTCATCAATGTCGTATTCTGGTTTAAGAACTACACGGTTAATAGTAACAATACCGTCAGATGGAAAGTTTTTGATTAATGACATAATGAATAACCTCGTAATTTAGTAAATTATTAAGTACTAATATAACGCCTATCATTAAATAGATCAAGGGCTGGTATAAATTTATTTATGCGTTGTTAAGCTATTGTTTTTGTTGGTTTTATGTTCAGGGTGAGGTTGGTGGTGATGGTTTTGGGTGATGGTTTTGGGTGATGGTTTTGGGTGATGGTTTTGGGTGATAGATTTGGGGGATTTCAGTGTAATTAGAGAGTTTTCTATACTGCTAGAGGCTGCGTACCCAAAGCACTTCGTGGGGCAGGCTCTTTGCTGTTGCCGTCATTCCCGCGAAGGCGGGAATCCAGTACGATTTAATCAGGCTTTTAGTTAAGGGGGTAGCCTGCTTGAAAAGCAGCATAAGTGACTCTCTCGTATCAACTTGGGTGCTAGCCTGAAAGAAGCTGCGTACCCAAAGCACTTCGTGGGGCAGGCTCTTTGCTGTCGCAAACTCAAGCATAAGTGCCCGTATACAAAAACGGCATATGCCGTTTTTGTAACGGGCACTAAAAAAATGCCACAGCTAAAGGGGATTAGCTATGGCATAAGGGGAGTTGAATGAGTGTCTAATAAACTAGCTGTAGATAATTAATGCTCAACTTCAATTTTTCGTGGTTGTACTGTTTCTTGTTTAGGGATGGTAATGCATAGAACACCATCATTATATTTAGCGTTAATTTTATCGGCATTAGCTGTTTCAGGTAGGCTAAAGCGGCGTACGAACTCACCGGAGTATCGTTCAAGGCGTGTATAGCCATCAGTTTCGTCTGTTTTACTAATTTCTCTTGCACCTTTTACGGTTAAAACGCCTTTTTCCATCTGCACATCAATATCTTTAGGATTTACACCTGGAATATCGGCATGTAACTCAAAGGCCGTTTCGGTTTCTTTTATGTCAACCGCAGGAGTCCACTGATGAGTTTTAGAATCATTTTTGGCTTCACGATGTTTATTAAAGAATTGGCTTAATTCATTGTTAAAAGGATCAGCTTGAAAATGGCTAAAAGTATTCCAAGGTTGGTAACGTGCGATGCTCATGGTGTATCTCCTAAAAGTTAAAAAAATATCATTGTCGTGTTAGTGATATGTGAGCAATTATTTTTCATACAAGAATTGAATTTAAAACGTTTTCCCTCATTGGGACACAAGCGGTTATTTTCAAGAGGCTCCCTAAATATCACCAGGCGACACTTAAGTGATTGATATTATTAAAAACTGTCTTATAACCCCATAAACAAAGAAATGAAATACTAATATTAGAAACACAATATATAGTGATGGAGAAAGTTTGTGGACACCCTGTGTATAACCCTGTGCATAAGGAAGTGGATAACTCTTCTAATTAAATATATAAAAATCAGTCGGTTACAGGTTATAAATATTTCTAATTAGTTGTTGACGAGATCCGCGTTAAGGAGTAACTTTGCTTCTTCACACAACATGTAGTGTTTATAAAAAATTCATCACTAAATAGCGATTTATCCCCCCGATAATCCTATTTAAGTGAATAAAATCAATAATATAGCAGTCACACACGGAGATACCTTAAGTCATGAGTCGCGTACCCTTGAAAGCAGTCAAAATAACAAATACACATAACATTCCGTTTCAAGATGCATCACTCGATATATGGGACAAGAAATACCGATTAAAAAGTAAAGATGGCGATATCGTTGATCAAGACATCAGCGCAACCTACGCCCGTGTTGCAAAAGCACTTGCCGAAGTCGAAAAAAAGTCTAAACGTAAAGAATGGGAAGAAAAATTCCTTTGGGCGTTAAAACATGGTGCGATTCCAGCCGGCCGAATTACTTCCAATGCAGGCGCATTAGCTCACAAACCAGCAACATCCACTATTAACTGTACCGTCTCAGGTACTGTTACCGATTCAATGGACGATATTTTAGGCAAAGTTCATGAAGCAGGCTTAACCCTTAAAGCCGGTTGCGGTATCGGTTACGAATTCTCAACACTCCGCGGTAAAGGTGCCTATGTATCCGGTGCGGGTGCTTATACATCTGGACCACTTTCGTTTATGGATATCTACGACAAGATGTGTTTTACCGTATCCAGTGCCGGTGGCCGTCGAGGCGCACAAATGGCAACGTTCGATATTGGTCATCCAGACGTTATGGAATTTATTCGTGCTAAACGTGAAGACGGTAGACTACGCCAATTTAACTTGTCACTCCTTATTACCGACGAATTTATCAAAGCCGTACAAGACGATGTCGACTGGCGTTTAGGTTTCCCTGTTAATGAAAAAGAAGTCATCGATGACGGTCTTGATCTAAACAACAGCGATGAAATTTACTGGCGTGAATGGCCGATTACCGATGGCTATGTTAGTAACGAAGAAGGTCTGGTCGCCTGTAAAGTATATAAAACCATTAAAGCAAAACGTTTGTGGGACATGATCATGACCTCAACATACGACTTTGCCGAACCGGGTTTTATTCTTATCGATAAAGTTAACGAAATGAACAACAACTGGTTCTGTGAAAACATTCGTGCAACCAATCCTTGTGTTACCGCAGATACTTGGGTGCAAACAACTGCTGGTCCACAGCAAGTTAACGATTTAATTGGCAAAGCATTTGTTGCCCAAGTGGATGGACAAGCCCATGCATCCGGTGAAGAAGGTTTCTTTAAAACAGCAACTAAGGCCGTTGTGCGTTTGCAAACAACCGAGGGTTATCAATTACGTTTAACCCACGATCATCGTGTGCGACGTGTTACCGAATTTAAGCGCCACCAAACTGAAACGCAGTGGTGTGCTGCGAGTGACCTAAAGCAAGGCGATCGTGTTTTATTAAACGACCATCGTGAGCAATCTCAATGGAGTGGCCAATACACAGAAGAACAAGGTTATTTATTAGGTTTATTAGTTGGTGACGGCACGTTAAAGAAAGACGCTGCCGTTTTATCAGTCTGGAAACCAGCTGCTGTTGCAAACGGAGTTGATGCGATATTAACAAGTGGTGCGCAAGCGGTTATGGCTGAAGCATTACGCGCAGCTCAAACCTTGCCACATCGGAGTGACTTCCAAGGTTGGTCTGAAATCGCAGGACGTAATGAACATCGCTTAACACTTGCAGCTATTAAAACCTTAGCCAATGAGTTAGGTATGAAAGCTGGCGACAAAGCCATTACGCCACAACTCGAGCAAGCATCAAGTGAATGTTACCAAGGTTTTTTACGAGGCTTCTTTGATGCAGATGGTTCAGTACAAGGCACGCAAGAAAAAGGTGTGAGCGTTCGTTTAGCGCAATCCGATTTACCACGTTTAGAAGCAGTGCAGCGTATGTTGTTACGTTTAGGCATTGCTTCTAGAATTTATAAAAATCGTCGTCCTGCTCAAATGAAATTATTGCCTAATGGTAAAGGTGGAATGGCGGAGTACCTTACCAAAGCACAGCATGAACTTGTTATTAGTGGCGAAAACTTACAGTTATTTGTATCACAAGTTGGTTTTGCAGATACTGATAAACAGCAACATTTAGAACAACTATTAGCTAGCTATAAACGAAAGTTTAACCGCGAGCGTTTTGTTGCACGAGTTGAGAGTGTTATTGAAGATGGCATAGAAGATGTGTATGACGTACAAGTTCCTGGTATTAATACCTTCGATGCGAACGGTTTGCATGCGCATAACTGTGGTGAACAACCTTTGCCTCCTTATGGTTCATGCCTTCTAGGGTCAGTGAACTTAACTAAATTTATTACCAATCCTTTTACAGAACAAGCAGCCTTTAACTGGGACGAGTTTAAAGAAGTTGTAAAAATCTTTACCCGTATGCTCGATAACGTTGTTGATATTAACGGCCTGCCACTCGAAGGCCAACGTGATGAAATCCTGAGTAAACGCCGTCACGGTATGGGTTTCTTAGGTCTAGGTTCAACAACAACCATGTTACGCATGAAATATGGCGAACCGGATTCAGTAGCCTTTGCCGAACGTGTCAGTAAAGAACTCGCCATGGCCGGTTGGGAAGCAGCACTTGATCTTGCAAAAGAAAAAGGCCCAGCACCTATCATGAATAAAGAGTTTATCGTTACCGCAGCCATGTTACGTCAACGCCCGGAAATGAAAGAAGATGGACTTAAAGCAGGCGATACACTCACAGGTAAAGTACTACACACAAAATACAGCCGTTATATGCAACAAGTCGCGGCAGCCAATCCCGAATTAGGTGAAGAGCTACTTGAAGTGGGCGCGCGTTTCACGCATCACTCATCCATTGCGCCTACAGGCACCATTTCATTATCACTCGCAAATAATTCAAGTAATGGTATCGAACCATCCTTTGCACATCACTATTCACGTAATGTTATTCGTGAAGGTAAAAAGACAAAAGAAAAAGTTGATGTTTTCTCTTTTGAACTGCTTGCCTATCGTGAGCTTATTAATAAAGATGCAATGCCTTATACCGAAGAAGAAAAAAATAAATTACCAGACTACTTTATTGCAGCAGACGATATCACGCCAAAAGCACATGTTGATATTCAAGCCGCATCACAAATCTGGATAGATTCATCTATCTCTAAAACAGCGAATGTACCAACCGATTATAAATTTGAAGACTTCAAAGACATCTATATGTATGCCTATGACCAGGGTTTAAAAGGTTGCACCACATTCCGCTTTAATCCGGAAGCCTTCCAGGGTGTATTGGTTAAAGAAACCGATTTAGAAAATACAACTTACCGTTTCACATTAGAAAATGGCGAAGAAATTGAAGTAAAAGGAAATGAAGAAATTGAATACGATGGTGAAATGCATTCAGCAGCCAACTTATTCGATGCTTTAAAAGAAGGTTATTACGGCAAGTTCTAATTTTTAGATAAGGATATAGTTTATGCAATATTATAATTTAAACGAAAGAGTAAAACGTAAGCCATCAACATTACGTATTTTAGCTTTAGTTAATGTGGTGTTGTTTGTGGGCTTTCTATCTATCTTGGTATTACCTTTTATAAAATAAAAATAGGAGATCAACGATGAATTACATTACGTCACAATTAAAAAACTTGGCCAGTCATTCAACAGTGAATCTTTTATTCATCTTAAACAGTGTGCTTGCGCTTATTGTTACCGTAACCATTGTTTTGCCGTTATTGAATATATTGAGCCTTACTTAATTTAAAAATTAAAATTAAATTCAGTCTTACTTTATATAAGGCTACAAAACAAAATTTAGCCTATTTATTCACGCAGAGATAAAAGGCACATTAAAAAATAAAGCGTGTTAGCGCAGGAGAAGAACAAACATGTCTATAAAAATCGACAGTCCCATTGTTGGTTATGCAGTTGCAAAAGAAGATGACGACGACAAGGCCGCAGAAAAAGCACTACAAGGCGAACAGCAGGCTGAAAACGTAATACAAATGCATGAAAAGATCGAGCGTCCAGAAATGCTCATCGGCTCAACCTATAAAGTAAAAACACCTTTATCAGAACATGCCTTATATATAACAATAAATGATATTATTTTAAATCACGGCACTGAAAATGAATTACGTCGTCCATTCGAAGTATTTATCAACTGTAAAAGCATGGATCACTTCCAGTGGATTGTTGCCCTAACACGCATCATTTCAGCCGTATTCCGTAAAGGTGGCGATGTAACCTTTTTAGTTGACGAGCTTCGTTCTGTTTTTGATCCACGTGGTGGCTACTTTAAGAAGGGTGGTAAGTATATGCCTTCTATTGTTGCAGAAATTGGTGACTCGATTGAATGTCATTTGCGTATGATCGGGATGATCAAAGACGAAGGGCTTGATGAGCATCAACAAAAATTGGTTGATGAGAAGCGTAAACAATTCGAAGGCGCGGTAGATCTGGCGGAAGAAAGTGAAACGCAAGAATTTCCACCTAGTGCGCAGTTGTGTTCTAAGTGTTCTACGAAGGCTGTGATTAAGATGGATGGGTGTATGACGTGTCTCAACTGCGGCGACTCCAAATGCGGCTAAGAGCGGCGCGAGGAATCCGCATGCGGCGTTGCGGCACTTTTTGAAAATACTCACGTACTTGTTGTACGCTCCGTTTTTCAAAAAGCACCGCGCCTTGCCTGCGAATCCCTCGCTTGCTCTTAGTTACTCCCCCCGCCGTCATTCCCGCGCAGGCGGGAATCCAGAAAAATATAAACAGCTTCGGCTGTTTTTTGCCATCTAAATTTTGAATGGATACGCGATGTTACTAAAATCTATAAAAGCAAAAGACATACTTCCTGTATTAAAATTTGATGTTGAAAACCTATCGGATGTTGTTGTTCTTGCTGGAAGGAATGGAGTTGGAAAAACTCGATTGCTACAGGCTATAATCAATGGTTTTCAAAATCCAGTAGGTCAAGTTAATACACAATTTATTATTGAGGCAACTAGTGATGAAGAGCGAAAGAGGTGGGGCAAAAATGTATTAAATACCGCATTGCCTGCAGATGCACAATTACTCATGTCTACACTTCATGAAAATAGATTTAGGAGAAATTGGAATGGTAGTGTAATAAATATTGAGAGTGATAGATCGATACAACAAGTTACACCCTATAAGTTTAGTTTTGATGCCACCGATCCTGATAAAGAGCAAATTGGATGGAACTTTATGTTTGGAGGCTTGAAATCCAGACACCAAGATACCCTGCATTCAATTTTTAGAAAAGTGCATTCACACAGAAATAAAATATCATCTTTAGCAGAGAAATTAATGCGAAAAGGTGAAGTAACTATGGAGCTTAATTTTCCTGACCCATTAGAAAAATTCAAACATGCCTTCAGACAATTATTAGCACCAAAAGAGCTTCTTGATGCTGATTTAAATTCTCAGCAGTTAAAATACTTAAGTAATGGGCAGGAATTACTGCTAAACACGCTAAGCTCTGGTGAAAGAGAAGTTATTAATATAGTTTTTGATTTCATTCTTCGAAATCCAAGTAATTGTATTATATTTTTTGATGAGCCAGAAATACACCTTCACCCAGAACTTAGTTATAAACTTATTCAAACATTAACAACTCTAGGTGATAACAACCAATTTATATTTTGTACTCATTCACCTGAAATAATAACTGCATCACTTGAACATTCAGTTGTTTTTGTTGCTCCACCAAAAAATAAGGAAACCAACCAAGCAGTTACTGTATCAGAAGATGATGAAACAAACCGAGCATTAAAGCTTCTCGGTCAATCTGTTGGTGTAATTGCGCTAGGGAAAAAAATTGTTTTAATTGAAGGGGAGCATTCGAGTCTCGATAAACAAACTTATGGAGCCATACTGAAGGATAGATTTCCTGAGCTAGTATTAGTGCCAAGTGGCGGCAAAGGACTTATAAACTCATTCTCAGTTTTAGTAAAGGAAGTTCTAGAAAAATCGATCTGGGGTGTGGAGTTCTTCATGTTATGTGACCGAGATGTGATTCCAATATCTAAAGGTGAATCAGACTCGGCGGATATTCATAATGAAAGGTTTCGTATAATAAATAAATACCATCTTGAAAACTATTTTCTAGATGCAAATGTCCTTTCTCGTATTTTTAGACATATTGAGCCAGAAGATTCTTGGCTTTGCTCCGTTGAACAAATTGATGCGAAACTAAAAGAAATTGCCAGAGAGATGGTTTCATATTCTGTTGCTTTATATGCGACAGCACATTTTCGAGAACAAGTTGGTAACATCGATTTAATGCCAAAAGATTGTCATAAAAAAAACAAAGAGGAGTTGGTCTCTCTCTTATTGGCCAAGTCGGAATCAGAACTAAAGCGAGTCGAATGTTTTATTTCACCAGATATTGTCTCTAAATTTGTAAATGAAACTGCTCAAACGTTGGAAGATAGTTTACATAATGATGCCGATTGGAAAAACCATATACCAGGAAAAAAAATATTAAATATATTTGCTAGTAAAGCGAATATATCAGTTGGAAGATTAAAAAGAGCTTATATTGCAGAGTCAGCTAAATGTGAAAATAATCCTTTTCAGGATATTATTGAAATATTTTCTAAATTTAATACGATGGAGTAAGCCCACAACGTTCAAAGTTTATGAATGTTTGGGGACACTGATAACTTAATAACTTAAATAAAAAATACTGAACTCATAATTAAAGGGGCCCTCTTTAATTTAGTAATACCTGTTTTCTGAACCACTTTACTTTTGTATTAGGTTAAAAACTAAAAGAATGGAATATTTTACTGAACTGGGTTATTTAGGGCTTTTTTTATCGTCGTTTTTAGCGGCAACGATTTTACCTTTAAGTTCTGAAGTTGTTTTAAGTGCTTTGTTGTTAAGTGATTTACCACTGATAGTATTAGAGATATTTGGGGTCAGAGTAAAAACTTTTCAGGTTATTAGAATCTAGCGAAGTTAAGATAGTAATAATTTTATTGTTTCAATAATTTTTGCGCTAGTTATCTTATTGGCTATAATTATGCATAAGCCGCTATGAAATAATTGGGAGCAATACATAGTTTTTTCTAATATTAGTAGTAACTGTGTATTGCTCCTAATTGATTAAGTATGCGAATATTTCTTGTTAAGAGTTGCATCTACAAGTTATTTTTAAAAGTAACTTGTAGATGTGATAGTTTAATTAGCCAAGTGTAATTCTTAACAGTTAACTCATTGATGCAAGTAAGTTGGTGTTGTGTTTTTTTACGCCTAAATAAGTCCAAATAAGTGCAACTATGTGAATAGGGATTAATAGAAAAATACCAATACCGAATGTTGCAAATGTGAATATCCATGCTACTAATTCAAGTCCACCTAAAAGTAGCCCGCCAAGAAGACTTACATAAAAAACGCCTAGGCCACCAAAAAACCAAGTAATAATTATTCCTGCGGCCATACTTTTTGATTGAGTTAATATAATCGCTGTTTCTTTATCCATTGAATCTCTCCTTGTTTATAGTTGTTTTTGTTGCATTAAATATATTATCTTAAATCGAATGAAACTTCTATAAATGACTTAAAAGGTGAAATATGTTGGTGTTTTTTATGTTGTCTGTTATATGTTGTAAGATTAAGTGCTTAAAGTTTGTTCATTTAGTAGGCATTATTAGAGAGCGATTAATGGGTTTGACCAAGTTAACTAATTGATTAATAATATTTAAGTTGTGTAAAAGAGCCTTTATTTAGGCTTAGAATGATTACTTCATCATTTAAATGGGCACTTAATAGTTCTTTAGGATAAAGCAATAATTGGTGTCAAGGTAAAGGGAGGTGTCACTATGAAAATTAAATTTAAGTTATTGGTAGTGTTATTTGTATGCAGTGTAACGACTACTTTATTTGCTGATTCAGTTTATAAGTCTGTGCCTGACAAGGTTGATATTAAGAAGAAATATTTATTTTTTTTGCATGGCAATATTATAGAGAAGAAAGGTTTGCCTGCGCGTAGTAAGAAGTATGGTGATTATGAGTACGAAGATATGTTGGAGGCTTTCACCGATGCAGGGTTGGTGGTGATTGCTGAGCCACGTGAGGAAGACACCGATATTTTCAGTTATGCGATTAAGGTTAAAAATCAGGTTAAGAAACTACTTAAAGCCGGTGTGTCCGCTTCGAGTATCACGGTCTCTGGTTACTCTAAAGGTGGGCGTATGACCTTGTATGTTTCTTCCTTGTTAAAAAATAATGATGTGAAGTTTGTTATTTTGGCTGGTTGCCCAATGGCTTACTTAGGTGATGATGATATTAAACCCTTTGGGAAAATATTATCAATATATGATCAGCGTGATGATATGTTTGATTCTTGTGATAAATATTTCTCTGTTGGAGACAAAGAACTTAAAACAAAAGAGATTGTGCTTGATACTGGGGAAGGGCATGGGCTATTTTATCGCGTATCAGATAACTGGTTGGAACCTATGCTTCAATGGGCAAAAGAATAGTTAGTATTTCATCATTGAAATGAGTACTTTAATTGTTCTTGGTGAAACAATTGGGGTCAGAAGAGAAATTGTTTCTAATATAGTGTTTAGGCGTATAAAAGAATGTTAAAAGTAAATTTCTTTGGTATATGGTTTTTTGTTTTATTACTTAACAGTTTTGCATCGAGTGTTTTTGCTAAGCCTGTGGTTCAGTCGTTTGAGGGTTTTTGGGTTTATGGTTTTGAGCAGTCTGTTCTTGAGACTTGTGAAGGTAAGCGTTACTGGATGTGGACTCCGGATAAATTTAAAGGGTCATACAAAATGGAAGGGTTTAAAAATCCCGTTAGGGTGACAGGGCATTTTTTACCGCCGAATCCTGATGACAATATTTATTCAGGCCTGGTTGAGGTTAAAGTTATTAATATAAAGAATGCGAAGGGTTCGTGTTAAAAAAATGTCGTCAGAGAACAATTGTTTTTAATATAGTAATAATTTTGATTTTAAGTATTGCTCTTAACATGTTTATAATTACACCGAGTATAAAATGGAACGGAGGGGTTTAAAAGTGTGCAATTGGTTAGAAATTATTCCTTCTGTCCTCTTTAATTTAGTAATATCTGTGTTTTGAATCACTTTACTTTAGTATTAGGTTAAAAACTTAAAGAATGGATTATTTTACTGAACTGGGTTATTTAGGGCTTTTTTTATCGTCGTTTTTAGCGGCAACTATTTTACCTTTAAGTTCTGAAGTTGTTTTAAGTACTTTGTTGTTAACTGATTTGCCTCCGGTAGCATTAGTGGTTATTGCGACTGCGGGGAATGTGTTGGGTTCGCTTACGAATTATGCTTTGGGTTATTGGGTGAGTTTGGAAGTTGTTAAAAGGTGGCTAAAGATTTCTGAAGATGCGTTTGTTCAAGCTGAGCAACGTTTTGTAAAGTACGGTATATTTTCTTTATTTTTTGCATGGGTTCCTATTATTGGTGATCCTTTAACCCTTATTGCGGGTGTTTTGCGTATACGTTTACTTTGGTTTATTATTTTAGTGACGGCAGGTAAGCTTATGCGTTATGTCGTTATTGCGCATTTGGTTTCAACGAATGTTTAATAAACAAGTAAAGAGTAGATTTATTTTAATAAAATAAATCCACTCTACTTTTATTGGACAATTGTTTTAAGACTTTTCAGTAATAGGTAGCAGGGTGATTTCTACTCGACGATTCAAGCTTCTACCCTTATCAGTTTTGTTATCAGCTATTGGCGTCGATTCACCAAAGCCAAAGACTTGAAATCTGGCCTGATTCACTTTTTTACTTAATAAATAATCAGCAACTGATGTAGCGCGATCAGTAGATAATTTTTGATTATAAGAAGCTGAGCCGGCACTATCTGTATGCCCTGAAACCACAATGGTCGTTTTTTTGTATTCATTAACAACTAAAACAACGGAATCCAAAACCTTATAAAAACTTGAGTTAAGGTTACGGCCATTTGATGCGAATGTGATATTGCCTGGCATTATAAGATTAATGTTATTCCCATCTCTTTTTACGCTAACGCCGGAACCACGTAGTTGTTTTCTTAATTTGGCTTCTTGAGTATCCATATAATATCCGACACCACCGCCTGTAATGGCACCGATACCTGCATCTCGAAGCATACGTTTATTTCGTTCTTTGCTACTTTTTTTTCTGTTAGCTAAATATGACAATACAATAGCTGCTCCTGCACCGATGCCGGCTCCTTTTGCAGTATTTGACGTTTTCTCCTCGCCAGTATACGCGTCATATGTGGTGCAACCACTCATTCCGATAAAGCTTGCAAAGATGACGGTTGTTAATTGTTTTTTCATGTGAAATTACCTATTTGAATTGAATGGATCTGATTGATTAAAATAGTATAGTAGACCTTTAGGAGTACGGAATTCATATTGTAAAATAATTGGGGTTCAGAGCACAGATTTCTCTAATGAGTCATAGGGCCGGACTATAAAAATCTCGACTTAGGCAGACAGTCTATACTGTTTTTAACCTAATGAGGAGTTGACGATGAGAATGCGTAAAGAACAACATGATATTTCTAGGAAACTAAAAGTTTTAAACTACGCAAAAGAACACGGAAATATTGCTAAAACGTGTCGTTATTTTGGTATATGTAGAGAAACTTTCTATCAGTGGAAACGGGCGTATGAAACACACGGAGAAGATGCCTTAATAAACAATAAACCGTGTCCTGAAAATCACAAATTCAGAATTCCTCGGCCTATCGAAGACAAGATTGTTCACTTAAGGAAAACATATCACTTTGATCCTGATATGATCGTTTGGCACCTACAACGTTACCACGACATTAAGATTTCTCGTAATGGTTGTTATCAGGTTTTACTAAGAAATAAGTTAAATCGTTTACCTGAAAATATTAAAAAACGCTCTCGAAGTAAATTTAAAAGGTATGAAAAAAGAGTACCTGGTCATCATGTTCAAGTTGATGTTAAGTTCTTATTTTTCAAAGACAAAAATGGAAGTCGTGTTAAACGATTTCAATATACCGCTATCGATGATTATACGCGTATTAGAGCGCTTAAAATTTACGATAAACATACGCAAGCCAGTGCAATTAGTTTTATTAATTATGTTGTTCAGAAGTTCCCTTTCAGAATAAAAATGATACGCACTGACAACGGCCACGAGTTTCAAACCAAGTTCCATTGGCATGTCGGTGAACTTGGAATGATTCATGTTTACATTAAACCTGCGACGCCTAGGTTGAGTGGAAAAGTCGAACGATCACACTTAACGGATAAACGTGAATTTTATCAGATGCTAGATTACAAAGGAGACGTCAATCTACGTAAAAAATTAGCTCAGTGGGAAGATTATTATAATTTCCTCAGACCACATTCCGCACATATGGGTAAAACACCTTATGAAAAACTTAAACAACGTATGTTAGGATAGTTATGGAGCGTCAGCTTAAGTCAGATAAAAGACAGGTCTTACATTTTACATATTGAGTAATATAAGAATAAGTTACTAAAAAAATAAAGGATGCTTTTGATATGAACAGATTTATTTATTCAGCTCGCCATCATCTTATCAAAATTATCGAAGATGGAATTCTTCCCATTGAAAACATTACTGATGCTCTTAATGTTTTACATATAGCGCCGGACAAAAAGAAATGGTTAAGCTTTATAGATAACCTGTTGCTTTGGCTAGGGGGCTTAGCAATAGCTTTTTCTGTTTTGTTCTTTGTAGCCTATAACTGGAATGAAATGGGGCGCTTTGCCAAGTTCGGTATGGTGGAAGTGTTAATTGTGCTTGCTGTTGCGGCTTATTGGAAGCTGGGTGTGGATTCTGTGGCCGGTAAGGTTTCGTTACTGATGGCTACTATTTTTCTGGGTGTTTTACTTGCGTTATACGGCCAAACTTATCAGACCGGCGCAGATCCGTGGCAGTTATTTTTTAATTGGGCATTGTTGATGTTGCCCTGGGCTTTTATTGGGCGTTTTCCTGCTATTTGGATTGTTTGGATTTTGCTTATTAATATAACGATTGTTATGTATAACCAGATCTTTCGCGATTTTTTCTGGATTTTATTTGGCAACAACATGGGAATGTACTGGCAAGTATTTATCTTTAATACTTTAGCATTGTCTGTCTGGGAAATTTTAGAAATGAAATGGCAATGGTTGTCCGAACGTTGGGCCATTCGTTTAATCGCTCTTGCTAGCGGTGTTTCGATTACCTGGTTAGTTTTAAATACAATTTTATCTAGTACTTCAGACAGTATTGTATCAACACCCGTCTGGTTGGTGTGGTTGGCAGGGCTGTATTTTATTTATCGTAAGATAAAGCCGGATCTTTTTATGCTCGCAGGTGGCTGCCTGACGGGTATTGTAGTTGTAACAATATTTATTTCAAAGACTTTGCTTGAAGATAATGACAACGCGGCTAGTTTCTTGTTTTTAACACTGCTAGTGGTTGGGATGGGTACAGGTGCGGCCATGTGGCTGAAAAAAATTCATAAGGAGATGCCGTTATGAGTGATGAACTTAAAACAGTTTACGCAACGTTGCAAAAATCCTGTTTAGTTAATGATAAACCACTAGAATATGAAACCGTTGAGTCTCCCTGGTTTGTTAAAGTGTTATTGGCATTTTCTGCGTGGCTTGCAGCAGCCTTTTTACTTGGTTTTGTAGGTACGCTCTTTGAACATATTTTAGATAACAGGTTAACGGCTATTGTTATAGGGCTTGTAATGATAGGTGGCGCATATTCTATATTGCGCATACCAAAGAATGAGTTTGTAAAGCATTTGGCGTTGGCGTTAAGTTTTGCAGGTCAAACGTTGGTTGTATGGTCAATATTCAAGTTCCATAACCTCGATGATACATTGGCATGGGGCATAGTGATGTTGTTGCAAGCATCACTGGCTTTCTATATGCCTGATTTTATCCATCGTGTTGTTTCATCTTATTTTGCTGCGATTGCATTAGCGCTATTGTTAGAAAATAGTGGAGCATTGCATTTGTATTTTGGTTTAATTATGTTTAGTGCTGCCTATCTTTGGCTTAATGAATTTAAGTATCCCACACATATGCGCGCATTAAGAGCGATTGGCTATGGCCAGGTATTGGCGCTGATTCAAATTAAAGGCTCAGTATTGTTTCAGTCTGCATTAGGTTGGCGATGGTCATATAACAACACAGAGATATGGGTTCAGCCATGGGTGGGAGAAATTATTTCATCTATCGTTATGATGTATGTTGTATGGCAGTTGCTACAACGTTATGCAAGTAATGCTTCTCAACAATTTGTAGTCATTACTTTAATAAGTGTATTGATATTCTGTGCAGTGTCTATGGAAGCGAATGGTATTTCTGTTGGAATGGTTATACTTTTAGTAGGATTCGCTGGCAGTAATCGTGTTTTGATGGGTTTAGGCATTGCATCGCTGCTTTTTTATATATCTTCATACTATTATTTATTAGATGCAACTTTGCTCGCCAAAGCACAAACATTATTTGTAGTAGGTTTGGTTTTGCTCTCTGGCCGATGGTTAATGTTACGTGTGTTACCTAAGACTAAGGAGGCACAAAATGTTTAGTAAACTAGCGGTTATTGCACTTGTTGTTGTTTTAGGTTTAGTGAATTGGTCTATTGCAGGCAAAGAGAAACATTTGGCAGAGGGGAAAGTTGTTTATTTAGAACTTGCTCCAGTCGACCCGCGTTCTTTAATGCAAGGCGATTATATGGCACTGGATTATGGGGTAGCAAGAGCCGTTTATAAAGTATTACCAAAAATAACGGAAGAATATAGACGTTGGCGACATAATGTGAATGCTAGTGATGGATATGCCGTTGTTGTTTTAGATGAAAATAAAGTTGCATCGTTTAAAACGATTTCTGATGGACAAGTGCCAGGGGAAAATGAAATGCTTTTGAAATACCGTGTGCGTAATGGCGCAGTAACATTTGCGACAAATGCATTCTTTTTTCAGGAAGGTCACGCTAAATACTACACGAGTGCACGCTATGGACAGTTTAGAGTTGATGATAAAGGCGAGTTATTATTGGTTGGCATGTATGATAAACAACTCAAAAAAATTGAGGCCAAAAAATGAATGACGATTTCAAAATAAATGCAAAAAACCGGGTCAGAGAGTACCAAAAGTAGGCGCTTTAGACGATTGTTTCTAATATAGTAATCAAATAAATTCGGCTCCATTGTTTAAATAAAGGTGATGAAATAATTGAACATCGTTGCAAAAAACATTATTAGCTCACAACAATTCAGAAATTTTCTTGATGGAAGTGTACGGCGAACTATACAGCTTAAAACTGCTGCAATTGGTTTAGGGACTTATCAACCTGAGTGGAAATGGTCATTGCATGCGGGAGCGCAAACAGGGGGTGCCATCTGAAAATCATATCGGATATATTGTGTCAGGACATATGATTATTCGTGACTCAGAGGGAATTGAAGTAGAAGTTGGTCCAGGCGATGGTTTGAGGTGATGCCTGGGCATGATGCTTGGGTAAAAGGTAATGGGAAGACTCATAGGGTTTGACCAAGTTAACACATTGATTAATAATATTTAAGTTGTTAAAAAGCGCCTTTATTTAGTCTTAAAACAATGATTACATCATTGAAATAAGGTCTTTAATTGTTATTGGTGAATGATAGGGCACCATTAGTATCCCTATAGTATGAAGCGATGAAAAAAAATGAACATGATTGAAGAAGTTAAAGAAGCATGGGGTTGGGTTGGTATTAATCCAGCTGAAATTGTTACCGAAAATGAATTTGGTAATCTAATTATTAAAGACACTGAGGATAAATTTTGGCGCCTTTGCCCGGAAGAGGTTTATTGCGAGGTTGTAGCGGAGTCAATCGGGGCTTATAACTTGTTAATCAAGGATGCTAATTTTCTTGATGATTGGAACATGGCTGGATTGCTTGATGGTGCAATCAAAAAATTAGGGCCATTAAAAGAAGGCTATAAATATTACTTGGCAACCCCGGGTATTCTTAACGGTGACTATAACGAAAGTAATATTAAAACAGCACCTTTCGATAAAATTATTAAATGGTCTGGCGATTTAGGAAATCAAGTTAAAGACTTACCTGAAGGTGCTGAAGTTGAACTTAAGGTAATAGATTGAAGAAATCGCTGTCAGAATACAGTTATAAAACCATATTTTAAATTAATATATTAAGAAGTAGTTTATGCCACGTACAAATACATGGGAGCCTGAAGGGCTTTATAGAAAATTCACAGGAATAATTAGCGGCGATGAAATATTAGAGTCGAACTTTGAATTGCATCAAGACTCTAAATTTAAAACTATTCATTATATTATTAATGACTTTAGTGATGTAATAGATCATTCGATAGAATTCATTCATACAAAAGTATATGCTTCAACTGATGAAATAATATCTAACTCTAAAGGCAAGCTTAAAATTGCTTTAGTTGTAACTCAAGAACCACTTATTGCATTAGCAAATAGTTATCGTGAAGAAATGATTGGTAATACATTTGAATGTGATATTTTTAATACTATTGAAGACGCTCGTGAATGGACAGTTAGGCAATAAATTCACAGGGTTAGGTCTTGCCTGCTACCTTTTTAGTAGCAAAGTGGTTATCGTTAAAATCTGACGCTGGGATTTAAATTTAACCCATTAATTATCAACTAACAATCAGCTGCTAACATTGCTATTAGTTGTTTACTGTTTAACTTGAATCTTGGAAGTATCGATATGGAACAATATTTTATAAGCTTATTCTTAATGATGGCTGCATATGTAATTACAGGGAATTACATTTATTTTAAAAAGGTTTTACCGTTTATTAAGAATGAAGATGAAAATGCAGTAGGTAGTTTCTCTCCATCTGTGCAACAAGTGCATATGCAGCGCTATGTTGTATTATTAGAGGATAATAAAGAAACCCCATGGTTTTATTATTTCCTGAAGTATAATAATTTTATTGTTTCAATAATCTTTGCGTTAGTTATATTATTGGCAATAACTATGTATAAACAGTTATAAAGTAAAAAACAATGAAAAATAATAATAAACTGCAATTAGCTCCTTGGGTGAAAGAATCTCTTTTTGGTATTTGGTTTTTGGGTACTTACACATGGGTACGAAGCGTTTTACGTAGAGCTCTAAATGACCTTGTAATATTAATGCCGCATAGAGAGAAAAGTTATTCAACGATTCTTGATATCGGATTTGGGCACGGTCATTCTTTATGGATGCTGGAAGAGTATTTTAATCCTGAGATAGTTATTGGTTTGGATGTTGACCCAGGCGCAAAGCACCGTTCCAAAGAAAACATTAAAAAGTGTAAGTGCGAGGTTAAGTTAATAGAATCAGATGCTGCAGTTATTGATTTACCAGATGACTCGGTTGATATGATTTTTTGTCACCAGTCTTTTCATCATTTAATTCATCAAGATCTCGCTATTAGAGAATTTTATCGAGTTTTAAAGCCGGGTGGTGTGTTTTTATTTGCTGAATCTTGTCGTCGATATATTCATTCTTTTATTATTCGACTTTTATTCAGACACCCAATGTCTGTACAAAAAACCGATGAAGAGTATATTAACTTGATTACTGAAACAGGTTTTATAATAAACCCTGAATCTGTATCCAGACCTTTTTTATGGTGGAGTCTCCCTGACTTAGGCTTGCTAAGTTACTTTAAACTCAAAGCAAAAGAAGTAGAAGGGCAGCGTGAAGAAACAATGATTAACTTAGTTGCGTATAAGCCCAAATAAATAGCAATGGAAAAAAGGAGTGATGAGATTTAAATTTAACCACTTAATACTTATTTAATAAATGGTGTCAGAGGACAGTTGTTTCTAATATAGATGGAACGAAATGAATGATGAACACAAAAAGTTTTAAATATTATTTTGTATGGGGTCTGATTTGGTTCTCTGTTTGTGTTTCTGGTTGGCTATATATTGATTATAAAGATCATATGAAGTGGGCGCGTTGGTTAGAGATGACAAATAGTGCTCAATATCATCCTATTAAAGTTAAGTTAACGCGGATCGTGGAAATTGAAGAAACCTCTTCTGTTGCTTACTCGTCTAGTGGAAGCCGACTGCATACTCAAACAACTACGCATAGTCAGGGTTGGGTGGTAGATAAAAAGGGCAAGCTGTATAAAATTTGGATTGGTGGCGGCATAAGCCCTGATTTGAAAATAGGGGATATTTATAATCTCTTTGATCTTGATGGTGTAAATATCATTCCTGATTTTGTTGAAAAGAGATCGCAAGAATATGTTGTTTCTTCAGCAGGTGTGGGAGGCGTAGTAATAATATCAATTGCGTTCTTACTTTATTTTGTTGCTATACATTTTGGAATTAAATCAAAGAAAAAACCTTTGAATAAGTAAATGGGGTCAAATAAAATTTCACCCCCTAAGTAAAATTTTATATATTTAAGTAAGGAATAGGTATGTCTGAAGAAGTTACAGAATTAGAAATGTTCGAAATGGCTGATAAATTTATCAAAACGGCTAATGAATTAGTACAAGATCAAAGTCAGGAAATAGGCAGAGTGGGTGCGGCAATAAGGTATGCTGCGGCACGCTTTAATGCACATGATGCAAATTCTAAATCAAGAAGCTTGGAAGAAGACAAAGAAAAGGCAGTAGAATGGTATACCGATCAATATAAGAAAATGTTAATTGAAAATATTGACGAGCATATTAAACTTAATAAATTAAAAAAATAAAATATTTTGGGGTAGGTCTTACAAATCAACGAAGTGCATGGGATCGGACCACCGTTTTCTCTAATAGACTAAAGTATTAAAGGAAGCAGAACCCTTTTACAGTACGCATTTACAATTACACCGAGTGTCATCCTATGAAAACAGACTCAATGACGAATCTTTTAAAACAACATAATGCTGAAATATCGGTTGTGAAAGCGAATAAAATTTTAGTGGCGCTTGAACTACTTGAAGAAAAAGAGCGCCCAAGCTCAAAATATGAAGGTAAAATTAAAAAATACAAAGCGCTAACGGCTAAAGGGTTAGCCTTCGGAATAAATAAAGAAAACTTTAGCAGCCCTGGGCAGACAACACCGTATTACTCTGTAGAAAAATTTGATGAGCTGTTCTCACTTATCCAAAAAGAAGCTTCTGACAAATGATATTTGAAATCAGAGTAATATAAAGGGGATAGAAGTAGACTAGGATTTTTAATGCTAGACTATAACAATTATGATTAGCGTACGAATATTATTATCATTGGCTGATTTTAGCTCTCTCGGCGATATCGCTCTGGTTGATTTAACAACTCACTCTGAACTCCATGAGTTTAAAAGTGGAACGACGCTAGATGCGGAGGAATATAAGGCTAAGGTAATCTACTTGTTATCTGGCTCGCTTGATGTTTACGACCCGGATAATAAGTTACAAACCATTGAATCTGGCACACCTCGCGCACAGCATCCGGTGTTTCGATTACGTCTATCAGGCTATAAGGCCAACTGCAAAAATGATTGCAAAGCCCTCTTCATCGATGAAAAGGTCTACGATAAATATATAGGCGTAAACTGGGATGGCGGAAGTACGACGATTAATGTCGGCACCTTAAACGACGCAATTCCAAAAGATACCAACGGACAACTCATCGCCGAAATAGAGAGTAAATTTCTACAAGATAAAATCACATTGCCAAGTCTGCCTGAAATGGCGCTTCATATACAAAGGGAACTTGCTGATGAAAACCTGAGTATTAATAAATTATCGAGCATCGTTCAAGCAGACCCTGCCATTACAGCTCGAATTATCAACGTTGCAAACAGCCCTATTTTTGGAATCAATAAAAATATAACGAGTATAAAAAAAGCGATTACATTAATCGGGATGGATGCTGTTCACGCTATCGTGATCAGTGCAGTACTCAGGGACTTATTTAAACCAGAATCTGTTTTAATTAAAAAAACGATGACACGTTATTATGAACATAGTATGCGTATAGGGGTTATATGCTATGTTTTAGCCAAAGGGATGACAGGCTATAATCGTGATCATGCTTTCCTGGCTGGTTTGTTGCACGACATAGGTGTTATACCATTACTCGTCGTTGCGGATAAGCATGCCGAACTATCACATCAGGCGGAGAATTTGGATGTTATTATTGAGGAGCTAAAAGGTAAAGTCGGTAGCATGCTACTAAAAAATTGGGGGTTTGACGAAGACCTTTGCAACGCCGCCGCACATGCGTATGACTGGCAATGGCAGTCAACAGAAAATTCGTTCGATTATGTAGGGCTAGTTCAGGTCGCCCTAATGCATTCCTCACTCGTTGGAGGGGGGAAAATCAAGGGGCCGCCATTATGTGATATTCCTGCCTTCAAAAATCTTGGCCTTGATAAAATTAATCCCGTCGATGATTTGCAACGACTAAGAGAAGTGACTACGCGGGTATCAGAGATGATTAAGATATTATGCCACTAAGCCCGTTTCTCATTATTAACGTTGTTTGGACTTGTACATTTTTTCTAGCTTTTTGGACAGAGCACAGTTTTTTCTAATATACGATTATAAAAACGAATAAGTCAGATTGTTACCTTGTCCTTTTTCTAGAACACGCTACGTTTTGCTGATATCTGATGGAGAACGACCTAATAGATGCACCCCCCACGCGGTCGAGATAACCACTAACGCACCCACTGCCTGATGCAGTACCGCAAAATGTATGTTCACGGTCGTTACAACAGTCGCAATGCCGAGTAATATCTGAATACCATAAGTACTGTGGATTGCTATTGATGCTTTTCTGGACTGTCCGCGTACACGTATCGCTAATGCTACCAGAAAACCAACCGTAACCCAGGCCCACCAACGGTGGATAAAGTGGATGAGATAGGGATCATTATTGAGCATTGTCCAGACACCGCCAGTCCCATCTATTCCTATCGGTAAGAGGGATCCATTCATTAACGGCCAGCTGCTGGAAACATAACCTGCATTTAAGCCCGCGGTATAAGCACCAAATAACAATTGCAAAAACAATATACCGAAAACTAGCAGACCAAAGGCGGTTAGTTTTGACGGCTTGTTTTGACCGCTAGCAAGTTGACGAAGATCCAGCGCTGTCCATATCAGTCCACCCAGAATAAGAAATGCGGTTAACAAGTGGGTCGCTAGACGAAAATGGCTAACATCCGTTCGCTCGGTTAACCCGGAACTGACCATCCACCAACCAATCACTCCCTGCATTCCACCTAAGAGCAACAGTGCAGTAAGTCGCCCACCATAACCATCAGGGATAGCACGTTTGAATGCGAACCAGGCAAGCGGCAGAGCAAAAAGAAGCCCAATGAGTCGTCCTAAAAGGCGATGCACCCATTCCCAAAAATAGATGAACTTAAAATCTTCCAGAGTCATACCCGCCGGCCCGTTTATCTCCAAATATTCGGGGATCTGTTTATATTTTTCGAACTCAGATACCCATGCCGCTTGACTCATCGGTGGTATAGCACCGGTTATGGGTTTCCACTCGGTAATGGATAGTCCTGATTCGGTCAGACGGGTAACGCCTCCAACAATAACCATGATAAAAACAAGAAACGCGACGCTATAAAGCCAGTTTGAAATGGCAATGGGTTGCTGTACGTGGCGAATATCATTATCTATGCTGTAATTCATGGTAGGCAATGCAGTATTATGAAAGAGTGTAGTATACCAATATAAATGGTGGACAGAAATATCGGTGGAAGAATAAATGGGATCAGAGCTCAGATATTCGCTAATATAAGAAACACACATTATTATAGAAAGTAGACCTAATATGGCTGTTAAACGTTCGGATATTACCTCTTTTGACTTTCATCCCGGTCGAGTTCTTGCTCGTAAGTATGAAGTGATTAAGCGTCTTGGAGCAGGGTGGGAAGGAGAAGTTTTTCTGGTAAAAGAGCAAGCCACTGATATTGAACGGGCGGCGAAGTTTTATTACCCGGCACGTAATCCCAATAATAAGAATTTACTGTTTTATGCAAAGAAACTGCATAAGTTACGTCAGTGTTCGATTTTAATTCAGTATCAAACTCAAGAAACTATTACTTATAAAAATGAGCCAGTTAGTTTTATGGTATCAGATTTTGTTGAAGGTGAAATTCTTGATGACTTCTTGTTAAAACAACCTGGTAAGCGCTTAGACTTATATCAGGCTTTACAATTACTTCATGCACTCGCTGAAGGTATAGAACATATTCATCATATGCGTGAGTATCATGGTGACTTACATACCGGAAATATTATTATTCGCCGCTATGGCATCAGTTTTGAAATTAAATTGTTGGATCTTTTTCACTGGGGTAAATGTACTTCAGAAAATATTCATGATGATGTAGTAAATTTAATACGAATTTTTTACGATGCTCTGGGAGGACAAAAGTTCTATAAGAAACTTTCACCCATAGGCAAAGGTATTATTTGTGGCTTAAAAAGATCACTTATCTTAAAAAAATTCCGCAGTGCAGGACAATTGCGTGACTATCTGGAAACTATGCAATGGCCCGAATAAATCGCGAGCCACTCAAACAAGTTAAATATTTTATTGGGCAAAACAAACCTCAGTGTTTTGTTTCCAATATTGCAAACGGTAGTGTTGCAATGTGCACTTCACGTTCACCGGATAAGTCGACACCTAATGAAGATTCGACAGCAGTTATTCCGGTTAACGATGATTCATCTGTTCTTATTATTGCGGATGGTGCGGGTGGTATGCGTGGCGGTGGACAAGCATCAGCAATAGCCATTGAAAGCTTAATAAAAACAGTTAAACAATCTTCTGAAGATAACACGGAATTACGTGATGCAATATTAAATGGTATTGAACAGGCTAATGCAAAAATAATAGCTTTGGGAATTGGAGCTGCAACAACTATTTCTGTAGTCGAACAAGTCGGTATGACGATTCGTACCTATCATGTGGGTGACTCAGAAATTATTATTATGGGACAACGTGGCCGTTTAATTCACCAAACGATTTCACATTCTCCTGTTGGTTATGCGCTTGAAGCGGGCTTAATTGATGCCGATGAAGCTTTGCATCACGCTGAGCGTCATATTGTGTCTAATATACTTGGTAGTGCAGACATGCACATCGCAATTGGGCCATCTATTACACTAGCAAAATATGATACTGTTTTACTTGCAAGCGATGGTTTAACGGATAATTTCCCTGTTGGCATCGTTATAGATACCATTCGTAAAGGCCGTTTGTCTGCAACGGTTCGCAAACTATTTAAACAAACTTTGGCGCATATGCAATCAACGGAAGAGTCGCATGAATATAAATCGGATGATTTATCCATCATAGCTTTTCGGCCATACCCAATAAAGTAGTTTAAAAAAAGGTGACGGATTTATTTAACTTGAGAATAAGCTTAAACTTATAAGGATTAAAATGGTGTTCAGGATGAAAAAAATAATATTTATATTACCAATATTACTTATAGTAAATATGGCTCATGGCGCTTCATTAATGACACAGTCAGCGATGGAGGAAATAGTAAAACAAACGGCAAGTGCATCTGAAGGCGCAAGAGGTGTTGTTAATTTTACTTATAATAATGTACGAATGGCATTAATTTCAGACGTTAAGCATGATCGCATGCGTATAATTGCGGCAGTGAAAAAATTTAAGGTTTTAACACCTCAGCAAATAGAGGCAACTCTAAACTCTAATTTTCATAAGTCCCTTGATGCGCGATATGCCTTGAGTAAAGGTGTTTTATATTCTGCCTATATCCACCCACTTTCATCTTTAAGAAAAAATCAAATAACATCTGCAATGCTGCAAGTGTCTAACTTGGCAAAATCATTTGGTAATGAATATAGCAGTGGTGTACTTAGATTTGGTGGTAAGAAGAAGGCAAACAATAAAAATATAATAAAGGATACAATTTAACTGTAAGCTCCTAAACTTTATAATTCGTATTCACTGAAAAAGTTTGGGTCAGAGTTAAATTAACGGAAAAGTATATTTCACATAAAATTATTTATACAGGAAACGTATGAAAGCGATTGTCTACAACAAATATGGTTCAGCAGATGTTCTTCATACAAATGAAATAGAAAAGCCAAAACCTAAAGATAACGAAGTGTTGATAAAAGTACATTCAGCTGAAGTAACAAAATCCGATTGTGAGATGAGAAGTTTTAATTTTGCGGTTAAGTGGTTTTGGTTACCTTTGAGGCTTGCGTGGGGATTATTTAAACCAAAGAAAAAAGTGTTGGGTGGTTATTTTTCTGGTGAAATTGAGTGTGTTGGTAAAGATGTAACTAATTTAGAAGTGGGCGATAAAGTATTTGGTTGTACGCAAATGCGATTTGGCGCATATGGTGAATATTTGTGTTTACCGGATAGTTACACCATCGTGAAAAAACCCGGCAATATGAGTTATGAAGAAGCTGCCGCAGTTCCTTTGGGTGGGCTTAATGCGCTTCACTTTATGAGAAAGGCAAATATAAAAGAAGGCGATAGCGTTTTAGTAAATGGTGCAGGAGGGAGTATTGGTATCTTTGCGATTCAAATAGCAAAAGATATGGGAGCTGAAGTAACAGCGGTCGATAGCCCAATTAAAGAAACGATGTTACGTCAACTCGGTGTTGATTATTTTATAGATTACACTCAAGAAAATGTAGCTAAGCAGAGTAAAACTTACGATGTCATTTTTAATATGGTAGCGAATAGTCGATACTCAGATTTTATAAATATCCTCAAATCAAATGGCCGTTACCTGATGGGAAATCCAAAATTAGTTGATATGCTTCGATCTGTAGTAACGTCAAAATTTAAAGATAAAACAGCAATGTTCTCGTTTGCAGGTGAAAAGAAAGAAGAATTAATTGCATTGAGAACGATGATTGAAGCAGGTAAAATTAAATCTGTAATCGACAAGATTTATGCGATTAATGAAATTATACAAGCTCATCAAAGAGTTGAAACTGAGAAAAGAATAGGAATTGTTGTGTTAACCTTTGATGCATAAATAAATCTAATAATTAACTCAAGTATAATGGAATATTTTGGGTAGAGTAAAAATTTTGTGGTGAATTATGAGTAAAATAGTACTATTTGTTAATGATCAAGTCGCGTTTGATTTTGATAAGGATATGTTACTTGATGAGAGTCAGTTAACTTTTATCGATAAAATGGATAGTGATATGAAGAAGGGAATTAAAATTAACGGAGAATCCTTTTCTAACCCGGACAAACTCCAACGTGCTGAGTTTACCGTTATGAATTTGATTAGAGCTTTACAGCAAGAGAATCAAGCTGTAGTCGTAGCGTCTTGTGCGTATATTTCTAATCGTTTACCCGACCTTTATGAAATACATGTAAAAAATCATAAGTCAGGCGTTAAAGTGGAATTTCAATAAGAAAAATAATAGCTATGAGATTAGGTCTTATCTCTCACATATTATGCGTTTGGGGTTAGAATAAAAATATGAGCATTATTGATGAAGTTAAAGAAGCGTGGGGATGGGTTGGCTTAGAGCCAACTGAAATTATTGCAGAGAATGAATTTGGAAATTTAATTATCAAAGATGCTGATAATAAATTTTGGAGGCTTTGTCCTGAAGATGTTTATTGTGAAGTGATTGCAGATTCAATAGAGGCTTATAACGAATTAATCACCACTGCTGAATTTCTCAATGATTGGAACATGGTTGTTATGGTTGATGAAGCAACTAAGAAATTAGGAGTTTTAAAAAAAGGCTATAAATTTTACTTAGTTATCCCCGGTATTCTTAATGGCGAATATACTGGAAAGAATATGAAAACCGCGCCCTTCATTGAAATTATCAGATGGTCTGGTGATTTAGGAAAACAAATTAAAGATCTCCCAGATGGTGCTGAGGTTAGTTAATTTAGTTTACTTATAATCATTCTAATGGAACTAGGTAACAGTTTAGAAATTTGATATTGAAGGGGAAATATATCTATATACGACATAGAATAAGCTAATTATAATAGTTGTGTCTGTAAGGATGTTGAGTAAATAATCAGTTTGAATATTAAAAGGAGTTAATATGTCAGCGGCTAATGTTAAGAGTTATTATGGTGGTTTTTTACTAAAGAGAGGCGATAGTGATAAAAGGAAAGTTTGGTCAGGTAAAAAGCATAAAATAACAGCTGATCATGTAACTGAATTACAAAAGGATTTGAAATTGGTTGGCGTTTATACTAGCAAGATTGATGGTGGTTTTGGTCAGTTAACCCAAGAAGCAGTTAGACGGTTTAAATGGAATGCAAAAAATATAAAGCGACGTTTAAAGAATAAAAATATTGTTCGAGTCAGTAAGAGTTTCACGGGCTCTATTAATGGTATTGTTGACGATAATACTAAAAAAGAATTACTGTCATGGAAGCAAAAAAATCATAAGGCTACAGGAGACTTGATTAGAGTGAAGGAGTTGGAGTTCACCAATATTCAAGTCGGTTCAGTCTTTAGAAAAATTCCCCACCCTTGCATTAGCGATGATGATATTGTTGTTTCCTGTGAATTATTGGAGCACTTAGTTCAAGCCGACGAAAAAGCAAAAGAGCTTTCATTGATGTTGAATTTAAATCAAGCAATGCGTATAAGTGGCGTTAAGGTTACTGGGGCAGTTGTGAAGCCAGCTAGTAAGTCGCAACATCTTATAGGTCATGCTATTGATTGTAATATTATTGATGGAAATAACTGGAATCGTACAAAAGATTTTAAAAATAATAAACAAACAAAAAATGCAAAAGTCTTTATTAAGGCAATGAAAGCAAATGGAATGCGGTGGGGTGGTAATTTTTCTAAAAAATATGATCCGCCTCATTTTGATAAGAACCTAAATGCAATGTCAAAAGATTTTGAATATAAATATTTTTTTAATCAGCGAATAATAACTGAAAAGCATGTTATTCCATTAATAACGTGGTGAGAAAAATGAATGTTACTAAGCTATCAATTTATTTAAGTGTTTTTTATGTATTTTTTTTCAGTCAAAATGCTTTTGCAGATATTAATCTTGAAAAAGAGCTGGCATCAGGTGTGGGAGTTGTTCTTGTTATTAATGCAAATGAGAACGATAAATCTGAACAATATGCAGACTGGTCGCATTACTTGAATCAATTTTCTAAAGACGTAGGAAAAAATTATATATTTCACAAAATTTCTTCTGTGCAACTAGATAAAATTATCGCTAACAAGAAAGAATACCATGAAGAGTATTCAATGATTTTTCTTAAAAAGAATATGCCCTCCTACTTTAATAAAGGGGCTATTTTAGAGCCTCAGGTTTATGAGTTTATTAGGCTATTGTACGCAGGAAAGCCAATTAAACCGGATCACCTCAATCAATTCTCTCCTGTAGAGATTAAAATTAAGTTTAAAAAATGTAGCAAAAGATAAGTATAGATTAGAGTGAGGTAGATCTTACATTTCACATTGAGAATAAACTGCAATTTTAAACGTGACTAGATCTGCGCATTGTTGTTAATTTGTTTTGAATGATTAAGCCTTTTCCGGTTTTAATTAACGTTGTAAACCATCGAATGAAACTCTTTAAATTTCTATGAGGTGGACGTCGTTCGACGTTGGATTTATCAAGAAATTTAATTAAAGCATTTATGAAATGTTTATTATCTTTTGAAAGCCCAACAAATTTTGCGCCATAGCCTGTAACATTATTGACTTTAAATTTATGTAGCACTTGTATTTTTGTGTTTAGGCTAAAATCAATGGAGGGTGCAGTGAATTTAAAGATAAGTCGTGCATCCGAATCAATTGCTAAGTCATGGTCAGTTTTAATAAAAACACCATTATTTGAAATATTTTTTATGAAGCCATTCATCTTATTATCAATGACGCAGTCTAAGTTGACCGAATATCTTGGTTGGGCTTCCCACCAGCGAACGCGTGGATCCAGGTATGCAATTCTTACAGCTGGTATGAGTAAGTAAGTAACGATGGCTAAATTTAAAAGGCCAAAGAGAACAAAACTTCCAAATAACCATAGTTGTTGGGTTTGGTATAGATCATTCAAATATCCTGCGTTTATATAGAATACCCATGCTTCAACGATAAGAAATACCGGAAGACTCCATTTTTTTACTGAGTAAATTGCGATTCCTGCAATTGGAAATAAAAAGAAAAATTCAAGAAAATGGAGAAGCGTTTCTGACTGATATACGCTAAGGACTACATGCGAGGGTGTAATATTAAAAAAGAGGCTATATAAAATAATCTTTGAGATAGGCTCGATAAGATGAATAAAGGCTAATATAAGCAATGGCCAAGGTTTATGATTCATAATCTACCCACCTTTTAGTGAAATACTTACTGGTTACATGGATTACCTTAAAACACCTTATTTAGATTAAGGCGTAAAGCAGTAAATTTCTGTAAGTTAATACCATAGAACAGTGCAAAGACTATATCAATGCAGTCTTTAAGTTAAATTGGGCTGTTTTCATAACATATTTTTATGACAGCGTGTTGAGCCTGCTACGAGTCGGCCATGCGATTGAGTTTATTGGGTTTGGCTGCGTAGCCATAAAAATAACCAATATTAGAGCTAGTATATATGGATGGGACTGAATTTTAGACCATTATCGTGAGGCATCGTTTATAATACGCATTCGACAGGTAATTTAGACAAAGTCTCCATTCAGAATGTTAGCAGTAGATTAAATGGTTACACGACAAGCCAGAAGAAAAGACGAGAAGTATCTTATACAAGCAAAGCAACGCTATGATAAGCAGCGTCAACGGAATGTTGCTGCTGTAGCGGGTGTGCATGAATTTGTGATGGTTTTAGATAATTTAAAGGGTGGTTTTAATGTCCCTAAAATATTCCGATCGGCTGAGGCTTTTGGGGCACATGCGGTTCATCTTGTGAATGTGGATTGGTTTGACCCTGCACCGGCTAAGGGTTCTTTTCGTAAAGTTCCGGCTCGATTTCATGAAGAGTTTTCTTCTTGTTATACGGAACTTGTTGAGCAAGGATATACTTTATATATGCTCGCTGCGGAATCAGAGGACGATGAAGTATCTTCGATAAGTTATAATGTGGTTTTACCGGAGAAGTCTGCTTTTATCTTAGGGCATGAAGCTTACGGGCATTCATTTGAAATGGCAGATTTTCCAGCAGTCAAGAAATTATCGGTTCCACACTTTGGTTCGGTTGAAAGTTTAAATGTCAGTATTGCCGCTTCGATTGTGATGTATGAGTATGTTCGCCAACACAATGCAGGCAAATGAAAATTAAATTAATACGTAGGAATAGTTATGTTTGATGTAAATGAATATTTTGATGGCAAGGTTAAATCCATTGCTTTTAATGATGCTAGTGATAAAGCAACGGTTGGTGTGATGGCTGTTGGTGATTATGAATTTGGTACAAGTACGATTGAACATATGACCTTGGTTAGCGGTAAAATGTCAGTAAAGTTACCTGATGAAAGTGACTGGCGTGATATAGCGTTAAACGAAACGTTTATTGTTGCTGCGAACACTTCTTTTTTAGTTAAGATTGCTGCCGAAGCCTCTTACTTATGTATTTATAAGTAAGAGTTAGATAATGCATGAGTTTGAATTAGAAGGGCACGAGTTTATTGAGCTGCATAATTTATTAAAAGTGATTGGCTTGGTTCATAGTGGAGGTTTGGCAAAAACCTTAATCTCTGAAGGTTTAGTTAAAGTCGATGGCGAAGTTGAATTACGTAAACGTTGCAAGATTCGTGTTGGTCAGTTGGTTGAATTTGAAAAAGAACAAATTAAAGTTTCGGCTTAAATGACAAAGTTAATATTACTAATAACGTCAACATTATTTTGTATCAGCTGCGCGGTGGTTCCTGTTCAAAAGGCACATTCAACACGTGATATTATTTGCGGTGTAACTACGCATGAATATGATTTGAAGATGGTTGAAATGGGTGGTCTTAGTGCTAGTTGTAACTCACCTGAATGTATTGTCTCTATAGGTGTTTTTGCCGCTGCATGGACGGGTGTGACCGCAGTTGTTTCCGGTTCTATTGTTTTAATCGGTAATACGGTACATTGGCTAGAGCAGCAGGGCCCATGTGATAAAGATGAACTTAATCGACATGTTATTGATGTTAATACACCTCTTATTAAGCAAGGTGGTAAAAAGGTTCTTATTAAAGAAGAGATTGAATTAGAGGGATACTAGAAATTAAATTAGAAGAAATTTGGAGATTGAAAATTGTTTTTCTAAGCCCTATTTAAATATTATAAAAGTACGGAGTATTATGAGTAACCCTAAGAAAAAAACATGTCCTCGTTGCGACTTAGACTTTGAATGTCAGGTTGGTTCAATTGCAAAGTGTAAATGTTCAAGTGTCTTTTTATCTGCACCGGAGCAAGATTATATGGCTTTGAATTATGAAGATTGTTTATGTGTAAGTTGCATGATTGAAGTGCAAGCTGAATTTAGTATCCAAAATTATAATAAGCAGCCTGAAATACCATTACGGCATTAATTGAATCATAAAAATGATTTCAACGTTAAATTTTAGATTGTATATAAGGTAATTAGTATGGCCGCTCAAAAATTCGAGTTAGTTAGTTTTGGTTTATGTCCCTATGTTCAACGAGCAAGAGCAATTCTTGCTGAAAAAAATATAGATCACAAAATTAAGTTTATTGACTTAGATAGTCCTCCTGAATGGTTTTTTGATATTTCGCCAATGGAAAAAGTGCCTGTATTGCTGGTTGATGATAAACCAGTTTTTGAATCGATGGTGATATGTGAATATCTAGATGAAGTTACTCCCGATTCCTTACACCCGGCTGATCCTTTTGATAAAGCACAAAACCGTTCCTGGATTGAATATGGTAATACGATTCTTAATGCAACTTTTGAATTAATTAGAACCGATGATGAGAAACGATTTAAGCATCTAACCGCAGAGTTAGATGAGAAATTTGACACTTTAGAAGACGAATGTTTAACCGGAACAGATTTTTTTAATGGTGATAATTTTTCAATTATTGATGCCGCATATGCTCCTATCTTTAGATACCATGCTGCATTGCAAAAATATGAAGACCTTGGATTTTTTGATGAGCGTCCTCATCTTAGCCATTGGCGTGATAACTTATTATCTTATGATGCGGTTAAGCAAAGTGTACCTCCTAACTACGAAGAAGATCTTGATGCTTTTATACGCAAGCAGGACTCAATTTTTGCGTCTAAAATGCCATAATCCATATTAAAAACAGTAGCTTATTAAAATGACAAAATATAAAACAGAACATTGGTCGGTTAATATTCCAACCCTTTGGGATGCTGAATTCTCCGATGATGCAGATGTAATCTACGATAATAAAGGTATTGGCGAGCTCATTATTAGTACGCTTTATGATGAAAATGGAATTACAGACGAACAGATGGAAGCAATGGCGGAGGAACATGCCGACAGTGATGCTATTGTTGAAGATGTTGAGTTAGGTGATTTTGATGGAATTATGGTGAGCTATACAGAAGAAGGTGAATTTTGGTGCGAATGGTATTTACGTGCTGAAAACGTATTGCTATTTGCGAGCTATAATTGTGATGAAGCTAACGCTGAAGAAGATGCGGATGTGGTTGAATCTATTTTGGAGTCACTTGAAGAATTAAGTTAACCCCTATTTTTATTTAAACTGGAAAGGAGATCTAGGTTGAATTTAAGGAATGAATTTAGCAAAAAAAATGATGTCCTAGTATTAGCGGTGAGGGCGTTTTTATGAAAAAAATACTAATTTTACTCTTCTTAACAGGCTTAATTGGTGCCTGTGGCACGCCAGCATTTTTTTTAAGAGATGTTAATAAAAATCTCACCCTTTCAATGGCTGTTAATGACTTCGAACATATGAAAAGTCAGTATGCTTTCTGGGGCGGAATCATTTTGTCAGGAAAAAATCTTAAAGACACAACAGAATTTGAAGTATTGGCCTATCCACTTAATAACTATGGTGAACCTTTGCTGGATACTCACTCGTATGGACGGTTTGTAGTGGTAAATCAGGGGTATTTAGAGTTAGGTGAGTATGCACAAGATAGAAGGGTGACGGTTGTTGGAGAATTAACAGCTACACGTAAAGGGAAAGTGGGGGATAGCGATTATAGCTACCCTGTTTTAAATGCACGACAGCTTAAACTGTGGATAGATGAGCCTGAAGTGATTTATCAAGACCCTAATTTTGGATTTCATTTCGGTATCGGTATTTATCACCATCACCGATATTAATGACAAAATCACAATTAAATGGAATAAACTTGGCCCTTTTACGTTTTAGTTATTAAATACCAGTAATTGGGTGAGGGATGTTTAATAAATTCAAATTATCAAAATTTTGTTCAGAGCATCGAGGTTTGCTACTGAATCTAGCTTATTCATGGTGCCACGATAAAGCGCTGGCCGAAGATCTTGTTCAAGACGCTACCGTAAAAGCACTTAAAAACATAAGTAGTATAAAACACACTAGGGCTATTAAAGCATGGTTTATTCAAATTATGCTCAATTGCTGGCGGGACATTTTACGTAAAAAGCAAGAACACCAAAATATAGACGATCTGATTTTTAATGATGCTGCAGATTTAAATCCAAACCAAGATCTGTATGAAAATTTAACGCCTGAAGAAAGCCTTAGCACTTTACAAACTCAAGAAGCTGTACGAAGTGCTATTAGTCGATTAGCCATTAAGTATCGTACGGTCGTAACGTTAGTCGATATCTATGGCGCAACATACCTGGAAGTGGCCGAAATAATAGAGGCTCCTCTTGGCACGGTAATGAGTCGCCTTAGTCGAGCGCGCCAAGAGTTAGTTAAGTCTTTATCCACGAATGAAGGTAATCAGACTGTCGTCCCCCTGCATAATAACTCTGTTTTAAGAGGTGAATAATGAAACAGCAAACGAATTTCTCAGATGAATTACTAAATGCCTATATCGATGGTGAAATATCAACAGAAGATGAAATTTCTATTTTAGAAGCGATGCAGCAAGATACTGCTTTGGTGAAACGCGTAAATGAATTAAAACGAGTTAAGCTATTAGTTTGCTCAACCTATAAAACAAATAGTATTGATAACAGTACATCAAAAAACAAGATGAATATTCCGTTATCTTTTGCTGCAAGTATTCTTTTAACTATAGGTATTCTTGGAGGTTGGTCTTCACATAAATATTACACAAACAATGAAACCTCCATCAACATTGTTTCAGAAAATAATATACCAAAAGATAATGTTCAGGGAAATAATGTCAGTAAATACAAGACTTGGAATATTGTTTTACATGTTAATACTAATGATGAATATATCCAGAAAACAATTCTGGATGAAACCGAAAGTTTACTCGAGTCATTTAAAGAATCAAATGAAAAAGTTAAGGTTGAGATAGTTGCCTATGGCAGAGGTGTTTTTTTGTTTGACAGTGAAAAATCAAAGTACAAAGATCGCTTGTCCTCTCTTAAAGATAATTTTTCAAATTTAAGTTATGCAGTATGTGGTCGAACAGTGAAAAGATTAGAGAAAGTTGGAGGTCGTAAGATAAATCTGATATCAAAAATGACAGTTGCCCGTTCAGGCATCTATCAAATAATAAAAAGACAAAAACAGGGTTGGAATTATATTCGAATTTAGGAGGAAAGAATTATGATATTATTTATTAAAAGTTGTGTTATTTCTACTTTACTATTAATTGGCTTTAATGCTCATGCTATTAGCGCCATGAAGCAGGATGATCAACATGTTCGTGTTTGGAATACCTTTGTAGAAGACTTATATCAACTACATTTATCTCAAATACAACAGTCTAAAGAAAATCTGAGAACAGAAGAAGAAATAGGCGGTTATCCAGGTAACGAAGAATTTTTCAATGAGACTCGTTATTATAATAGTGTATCAGGAAAACTCCTAAGTCGGATTCAACGCGAAGTAAAAAATAATAGTAATATTCATTTAATAGAAGTGTTTGTTTATGACTCTCAAGATAGAGTTAAGCTAGACTACCTCGGCGTCTACTTACCTGAGTTTAGAAATGCACCAATACAAACATTAATTAACATTCATCATTACAATGATAAATTACATGCTTTTAGACAGTTTGATGCTTCAGGCGCCCGTATTTACGAGCAATGTAAAGGTTCTTTATTTAACGATAAAGTTTTTATTTCACTCGACGAAGATGAAATGAATAATTTAAATGGTGTGATGCAAACGGAAAGTGAAAGTAATCAATATTTGAGTTGTTTTGAATTTATTCCAAAAACGGTGGGTAAGTATTTACAGCCCCAGAGTTTTAAAAAACAAATTGCAGAAACATCGCCCGACGATGAGTACAGCAAAGAACTACAAGCATTGAGCCAACAAATAGATAATGATGCTAATAATTCTGTTGTATACACTAAACGAGGTGATGTTTATTTTAAACGCCATGAATTTGAGAAAGCCGTTAAGGATTATACGAAAGCGATTTCATTAGATGATAATTCTGATGAAGCCTATTTTGGTAGAGGTATGGCGTTAGGTCGACAGGGCTTAGTTCAGCAAGGTATAGATGACCTAAGTGTCTACCTAAAACGCCATCCATTTAATTCACGCGCTTACACTAAACGTGGCGTTCGTTATATTTGGTTAGGCAATATGGCTGAGGCTAAAAAGGATATGATTGAAGCGATTCAATTAGATATCCGTAATGCCGAAGCACATGACGATCTTGGTGTCATTTACGCTAGTGAAAATAATTTCGACAAAGCGGTATATCACTTTAAACAATCTATTTATTACGATAGTTCTTACCAAAAAGCCTACCATAATTTAGCAATGGCCTATGTTGTTACTGAGCATTATTCAGAGGCACTAACCCAAGTTGATAAAGGTTTAGTTTTACAAGGCAATAACCGTAACAGCCTACTTTTGAAAAGCACGATTCTGGATAAACTCGGAAAAATAGAGCAAGCGAAGCGAGTTAGAGATCATGCAGAATTCTTACCTGATGGAAACTGGTCAGAACAATTTAGTATGAATTGATTCGAAGTACCTAATACAAGCGTATGGCGGTATCTTATTGATTTACTTGGATTATACAGTTCTAGTGTATGAGCGAAAGTGCTAATTAGTAATAACTATATAAGAAATACTTAATGTTAAATTAGTATAAAGCATGATTGAATAGAGACTCATTTACTAGGACGTTAATATTATGAGTAGCTCTAAATCAACACCTGAAGAAACCGAAAATCAAAGTATTCGTGAAATTAGAATTAATCCGATTGTTCCAACGGAATCCGTCCTAGTCGCTACCGCACGTGGAATGAGACCTAAAAAGAAAGAAGAGCGTGTTGAGCGAGATACACGTAAACACGTTGAGACTTGCCCTTTTTGTCGTGGCAACGAATCGATGACTCCTCCCGCATTGCTTACAACACCGGATGAAATAAATTGGGATATCCGAATTGTTGAAAATCTATTCGCTATCTTAGGTGATGATGAAAAACGTTCAAATCTAGTAATGGGCTTGCAACAAACGATTGATGGTTATGGTCGCCATGAAGTGATTATCGATCATTCAGAACATGGTATCGCTGTTTACGATATGAGCGAGCAACACATCGCTGAAATTTTTAAGGCCTATCGAAACAGGATGTTACATTTATACGAAGCCGATGATCGGATTCGTTACGTTCTTGTGTTTAAAAACTTTGGCCCGGCGGCAGGAGCCAGCATTCCCCACACTCATAGTCAATTAATTGCGATGCCGGTTATTCCTGAAAATGTGCATTCCGAAATGCATCATTCTAAAGAATATTTTGAAAAGCATCATCAATGTATTTTTTGTAGTTTAATTGATGAGGCTTTAACATTTGAAGCCACTATCTATGACCGTGACTCAGGACAAGTGCGAAGAAAAGTAGATATTGGTCAATACATCATAGAGCGCACTGAAAATTTTATTGCAATTAAACCCTTTGCAAGTCGTTACGAATGGGAAGTGCATATTTTTCCATTAAAGCACCAAGCTGATTTTATCGAAAGTAGTGATGAGCATTTAGATGAGTTTGCCGGTTTATTACAACGTACTATGAAGCGACTCGATAATGTATTAGAAGGTGTTCAATACAATTACTTTATGCATACCTTGCCACATGGTGAAGAATACAAAAAAAATGGACAAAGCTATCATTGGCATTTAGAAATTACACCTCGAACAAGTATTCCCACAGGATTTGAATTGGGCTCAGGTTTATTTGTTAATACAATCAGTCCTGAGGAAGCTGCTCAACAATTACGTGATGCGGAACATTAAATTTACGTGCTGTTATCATCTCAACGTTAAGTGTAATCTTATTGAGTATCTTTGCTAATTTTATTTTTCAGCTGATAGTGAATAACGATTATTAAGTAGCAAGCAATGGTTATATGCCGCTATGAACCTATATGAAATTCTCATAACAATAACTTACATCATGTAACTCTAAATCGATTATTAGTCTACCTCATAATTTAGGGTTTAATATTTCGCTGAAGAGGTGGAAGATAAAGAGACAATTACTATACTTGAAGCATTAGAGTGTGATGCTATCCAAGTGTACTACTACAGTAAACCACTTGTACTTGACGACATTATTAGTAATTTAACGAATGATAAAATATCTTATTTAAATCGTCCAAAATAACATATTTATTATTAAGTCTGGGGAGGGTGAGACATGAATGAACGTAGAGAAAGTCTTCGGCATTTAGTACATCTAAATGTAGATTTATATCATGATGAGATAGGCCATATAGACGGTAATATCAATGATGTGTCTTCGGGTGGTATGAGTGTCAATCTTTCTAAAAATGCAGATATTAGTGGTGCTTTAAGGGATGAGGTAATAATAGTGAAGCCTGCCAATATGGATGTGTTATTTAACATGCGATGTTTAAGAGCCGATGAAGACTTTATTAGTTTAATATTTATGGAATGATAGTCGATTAAATTTGCGGCTTCTTTATAGATTATTGCTTAGAAATAGCCCATAATTAATTCAATTTACTAATAAAAAGAAAAATAAGTATGGATGAAAGACGGAAACATCGCCGTAAATTGGTGAATTCACGTGTGAGAATTTTTCATGCAAGTTTTGGTTCGCTTGATACTCAAACTCGCGATATATCCGATGGCGGGGTATTACTACTTGCCAATAAAGGCCTCCCTGCGAGCATTGCAAATAGTGAGTTAAAACTTATATTTTTAGACTCGGGTGATGTCGATGTCGTTTTTAATACGAATATTGTCAGAATTAATGATTCTGGGATTGGTTTAGAGTTCTTAAATTATGAAAAAGAGGGTGAGGTTTACCCTATTTCGAATTTAAGGGATATTTGGGATAAGCCAAAGTAATAATATAAAAAATGTCGAGTTATTCTCACAAATCTCAGATATTTTGTGTTATTTTTACGCATCTTCAACTCAATGGTTTAACAGGTTAATTATGATATTCCGTACAAAGGATAGACGGTACTCACCTCGCAAACGCGTAATATCTTCAGTACGCATAAGTCATCAATTATTCGGTGAACTTGATGGACGCTCCAGAGATATATCGGATGCCGGACTATATGTAGTTGCTCAAAAATTACCCAATTTACCAAAAGGTGCACATGTTAGCTTGCAGCTTATGGACTCAAGCAATCCTTTTATCTTTTTTAATACCCGAGTGGTTCGTATGAGCAATAACGGCGTTGGTTTAGCCTTAGTTGATTATGAAGTTGATGGCGAGCGATTTGGTTTGGATGAATTAAAACGCCAATGGGAAGTCGCTTATCCTAACTACTATGCTTCTTCATAGTGATTATTCCTGCATGAGTTGAGTTTTCAATAATGCAAACGGTTCAACGACTATTTTTTTATAACTCTACGATTACTGCACCTCACCGAATAAATTCCTGTACAGCAATATTTAACATTCAAATTATAAAAACTGAGTTTCAAAGCAGTTGTAGTGATATATTGGCTGTGAAAATAATTAATGCGAAGATATAAGGCATTAGAATATTTAGACACATGAATAATTAAGGATGAATTAAAATGCATATAAAGGATTTAAGCTTTGGTGATTATTTATGAATAAACGTAGTGAAGTTAGAATTGATTGTAATAAGCCTATTGAGGTTGTTACCTCAAACGAAATTTCAATGTTAATGACTGCGCTAAATTATTCAATGGGTGGCGTCGGTATTACAGGTTCCATATATCAAGCAATCCCTCATGTTGGTGAACAGCTGAACATTCACTTTACATTAGATTCTGAAAATACGAGACAAGTGGATATTAATGGTTTTGTGAAATACATTAACCTTAATGGTGGTACGTTTTATCTAGGGTTGGGTTTGTAAATAAATTTCAAACCATTAATTTTGAGCAGCGGTTAATGAAGTACCAAGTGCAATTTAAAAACTCTTTTCAAGTAATTTTTTTTGTGAGTATGGCCTGGATAGGCCTGTTCAGCAATAATTGTATTGCAGTTGAATCAGTTAAAGAAGCTGAAGCAGCAAAAGAAGTAAAAGCTACTGAAGAAGCAACAAATAATAAAATGTCAGATGATGATGTCATTGATGTTGAAGATATAATTGATGTTAGCGATGTAGATCTTGGAAAAAAATCAACAAAAGAAAAAAGAACAATAAATAAAATTATTGAACTCCCAAATGGAAGCTTGTACTCCGGCGATGTCAAATATGATGTTATACGTGATGGTAAAGGCGTTAATGAATGGCCTAATGGCGATCGTTATAAGGGCGAATGGTTAAACGATAGTCCACATGGAAAGGGGCTAATGTTAAAGAAAAACAAAGATAAATATCAAGGGCGCTTTGAATTTGGTCTGTACAGCGGTCTAGGTGATTTAACTATGGCTTCAGGCGGACGCTACATAGGTTCCTTTCGCTATAATCAGTTATATGGGTTAGGACTCTTTGTATCAGAGAATAAAGAATACTATTTAGGTGAATTTTACCAACATAAACGCCATGGACGGTTTTTATATTTCCAGAAATTATCATCCAAGCCTGAATACCAGATATGGTTTAATGATCATTTAGAAAAAGTGATTGAAATTGATGAAACACAAGATATAAGAGACATTCAAGACAAACAATTAATTGAACAAATGATACAAAGTTTCACTAAAATTGGTAATAAAAGATTGAGTCAAAGAAGAGCCAATACTCATTATCAAGTTAGAGGTCGAGTTCGAAGAATTGTAAGTGATGTTGAAGATTCACCTGAACATGCATATGGTGATTTAATCATAAATTTATTAAATCTTGGTCGTTGAACATAATTTTAAATACCTCCCCCTAAAGAATGAAATATAAAATGATAGACATAAATCATATTATTAACACTCCCTTGGTTCAATTATCTGAAGCGGAATGGGAGGCTCTATGTGATAATTGTGGACGCTGCTGTTTAATTAAACTTGAAGATGACCAAACCAATGAAGTGTTTTACACCAATATGGTTTGCCGTCTTTATGATATTGAAAAAGGACAATGTAGCAATTATAAAAATAGAAAAGAAAAAATCCCTGGCTGTGTCGTTATTCGAGACTTTGGTGATGAGATATATAATCAATTACCCGAAACGTGTGCGTACCGACTTAGACATAATAATTTAGCGCTACCTGCTTGGCATCCATTATTAAATGGGAATACCGAGAAAATGCAGCAAGAAATGATTTGTATTAACAATAGAGCCGTTTCAGAAGAAGGTATCCATGAGGAACAATTTGAAGAGCATATTGTTGACGATATTAAGTGAGCTGTATTAAAGAATCCTTTATACTATTGATATGAATAGATTAATAAGAATTTTTTTACTGACTTCTTTTGCTGTATCACTTACTGCTTGTGCATCGAGTAGCGAGCGTTTAGCTAATGCTGGTAATTTACCTCCTATTGATAAGATTAACGTAAAGCTCCAAAAATATATTTATAAACTTTCTTCGGATGATGCAACAGAACGTGCCTGGGCTGTATATAAAATAGGTAAGTCTTCAAAGATTGCTGCAAATACTGAACCTTATCTAGTTGCATTACTTGATGATACTGATGAAGCGATTATGACGCGTTATGTCGGTAAAGATTATAGCTCAGCAACGACCACAACCACTGCAAATGAAGCTGTAAAGGCATTAGGGAAAATTGGAAAATCTTCAGTAGAATTCTTACTGACGGCACTTAAAGATTCAAATTCTGAAGTCGTTATAATGGCCATTAAAGCATTAGGCACCATTAGAGATAATAAATCGATTAAACCTTTAGTACTTTTTTTAAATAATAAAAATAAACGGATTCGTTTGGAGGCGGCTAATAGTTTAAGTCGATTTAACAATCCCTGGATTACCGATTATTTATTAACGACATTAAAGAATAAAAATCCATCCGTTAGGTCAACGGCATTATATGCACTTGGGAAACTTAAAAATCCTGCTGCAGTTCCAAGTCTATTAGCTCTTTTAAATGACACTGATAGATCTATTCGTTCACAAACATTGTATGTGCTAAGTCATTATCGAGATGAGCGTATTATTCAGCCATTAATTAATGAAGAAAAGAAAGCCCGCGGTAAAGATACTAACTACCGTATTGAAATAATTGGTACTCTTGGAAATATTCGAGACTATCGAGTAATAGAAGTTTTACTTTCTATATTAGATGAGCCAAATAAAAATATCAAAATAGCTGCAGCACAAGCCTTAGCGCAAATAGCGGATGCCGATTTTGGTGTTAATCCTGCTAAATGGAAATTGTGGTGGGCAAATAAGTTAAAGCGGTCAGGTAAAAAATAAAAAATTTTCTTAAGTTACTCTTCTTTAGGAATCCAATTTATTTCGGCGGCCGTTGATTTACCAATAACCACTCGATATAAGCTTTTTGGAAAAACAGCTTCATTTTCATTAACTGGAATACGTCCCGCCATAACTTCAGCGCTGCTCTGCGGATAAAGTGGTTTATTATCTGGATTGGCAAATCCAATGGGATAAACCGGATATCCTGTGGCTAGATCGTACTTATCCGATGCACCTAGTGTGTGTAATAACTCATGAGTAACAATAACGTTATTCCTCCTTGTGAATTGCTTGCCGGCGTAGGCATGTACGACACCAATATGTCCTTTTTCTAAACCGAGAGAATGAGATAATTTTTTCTTATTGCGTGGGTCGTAATAGACAATATAAATTTGCACATCAGGAGCAGGCCCAGAATCTGAATCATGTGTAAGGGCCCAGTAGCGTAAATTTAAACTCCACAGAATAATGCTAATAATAGATCGGCTTTGAGGAGGGTTTGGTGGTTGCTCAAGTACAATCGGTGCAACATTAATTGTAACGGGCTTGTTTATGGGTATTTTATAGTAGCGGCCTTCTTCACTTAAAAATTCGTTAATATCCTTAAAATGATTTTTTTGTAGCGTTTTTATATAGCGTTCAGTATTTTTGCTGCCATCTCCATTGATGGGGTATACGGAAACCCATAATGGTTCATCCCAGTCGGTTGCGCGTAGTTGCGTTAAATAAGTAGAAGCCCCAACAATGATTAATATTGTTAATAGGATAAATATTCGTAAAGTTTTAAACATGAAAAAATCTCATAAATTATTCTTATCAGAATGTCATAGTATAACGTTTATCGCGTATTTTTCAGGTATAGGCTCATATTATAGATTTAATTTATGAGCCTTACTCACGAAAAAATCTATTTTTTGAGGCAGCATAGTCATGGTGAACTATACTATTAGTAGCTTGAGTAAAACACTCAAGTTTTAATGTAAATGGAGGTGATAGCTATGATTCGTCGTATGTATTTCATGATTCCAAACGCAGGTCTTGCACGCACTATTCACAATGAGCTTTTACTATCACGAGTAGCTGAAAGTAAAATGCATGTGATTGCGAGAGAGGACGTGGACCTTAATGATTTGCCTGAAGCAAATATTCTTCAAAAAAGTGATCTGATTCATTCGATTCAGACAGGTATACCCATTGGTGGTTTAACTGGCGTAGTACTGGGTGCACTTGCTGTAGCTTTAGGAATGGTCTCGCCAGGGTATGAAGGTGTAACGATCATGTTGACCGTTTTTGCGGGTTTATTTTTAGGTGTTTTTGCTTCAACGCTGATTGCAGTGAATGTGCCTAATACGCGCCATCGTCAATTTGAAAGTGACCTATCCAACGGAAAGATACTTTTTATTGTTGATGTTCCAGTAGAGAAAGTCGCTGAGATTTCCTCCATGGTTACACAGCATCATCCCGAAGCTGATATGCGAGGTTTAGAGCCAAATATACCCGCTTTCCCTTAAAGTTTAAGCAGGTTCGACAAAAAGGCCAGCTATAAGCTGGCCTTTTTGTTATACAAATACAGTTTATTTTCGTTTACTACGCTTAATGTGATAGCGCGCACGAGCGACTTTATTAATGCAATTTGGGAATTTATTAAATTCTTGCTGAATTGTAGCCGCTCCAAGTAAGGCTGCAGCTTTAGTCCAGGCAACAGTGCTACTAAAACCTTGTACCTTTGCTTTATTGAGTTCTGCATTAGCAATCGCTAATCCTGAGCTACACTGCTCTTGAAGCTTTGCGCTATGGACCGCAGAACAACCGGAAAAAATAAAACTAGAGAGAAACAATAAGCTCCCCAGTTTAAGACTAATTTTTTTTATATTTGACATTATTATCTGACTACCTTTAATTTTGCCATGGCTGAATTCATGTAATTTTAATAACTACAGAAATAAAAAATAAGATTTTGATATACTCAAAGCTTAATGTAATAGTATACAATATTTCGCAATTAATCTGAAATTGAGGTTAAAATTAAAGGTTAAATAATCTTTGTTATAAAATAATTACAGTTTTGTGAACCTTGCACTATGAGCTTTTAAGCTTAATCATTAGAGAGAGTTAGATATGCCTTCATTTGATGTTGTTTCCGAAATCGATATGCATGAAGTAACGAATGCGGTTGATCAAGCGAATAGGGAATTATCGACACGATTCGATTTTCGGGGTACTGATGCCAAATTTGAACGTCAGGAAGATTCGATTAATATGACTGGTCAAGCCGAGTTCCAGTTACAACAAATGCTCGATATCCTTCAGAATAAAATGCATAAGCGTGGTATCGATATTTTTTGCCTTGATGTCCAGGATCCAACACCGCTTGGTAAGCAGGTAAAGCAGTTGGTTAAGTTACGCCAAGGAATTGAACAAGACGATGCAAAAAAATTAATTAAATTAATTAAAGATGCAAAATTAAAAGTTCAGTCGGCCATTCAAGGCGAAAAATTACGTATCACTGGCAAAAAAAGAGATGATTTACAATCAGTTATCGCATTATTAAAATCAGCTAACTTAGAGTTACCATTACAATATGAAAATTTTAGAGACTAATCTCAATTTTAGTTTTGTTTGTTAGTAGTTTGTTGCTTTCAAACGAAGAGTAAATAAAGAATCATGAAGGACTCAAACTCAAGCTCACACGATTTAGCTCTACTTATTCAATCTCGTATCCCTATTATTTTTTTAGAGACGAAGGAAGAACGTCGTGCGCTAGATTTACTTGGTCGGGTTTCGGATAATTTATTTACCCCCTTATACCGTTGGAGTATTACTGAAGGTTTATTACGACTTGAAGATGGCTATTCTCCACAGCGGCATAATTCTCAACCTCAAGATGTATTAGGCCACATAAAGTCGAGTCTCCACCCCGGGGTTTTTGTATTAACAGATTTTCATCCCTACCTTGAAGATCCTCTACATATTCGCTTATTAAAAGATATCGCCATTAGCTATGGTGAGGCGCCACGCACAATTGTATTTCTAAGTCATGAAGTAGATATGCCAGATGAACTCGCTAATTTTAGTGCTGGATTTAAATTAAGCATGCCGAGCAAAGAGCAAATCGCTCAACAAGTAACTTCGATAGCGAATACCTGGTCTGATGAAAATAATGGACAAAAAGTTAAGGCCGATTCTCAAGCATATCAAATGCTATTAAAAAATTTAACCGGCTTAACATTAACAGAAGTAAAACGTTTAGCACGTAGCGCCATTTATGACGATGGTGCGATAACTTCATCGGATATACCTGAAGTATTAAAAGCAAAATACGAATTATTAGATACAGGCAGCATATTACAATTTGAATATGAGACAGAAAAATTCTCTGATGTTGGTGGATTTAAGAATGTCAAAGAATGGTTACAACAACGTAGTGAGGCTTTTGTTAATAAGCTTGCAGGTCTTCAGACACCTAAAGGCATGTTACTTCTCGGTGTTCAAGGTTGCGGGAAATCTTTGGCCGCTAAAGCAGTTGCTGGTATTTGGGGATTACCTTTATTACATTTAGATGTTGGCGCTCTGTTTAATAAGTATCATGGTGAGACGGAAAAAAACCTTCGTAAAGCCTTTGCAACCGCCGAAATAATGTCTCCATGTGTTTTATGGGTTGATGAAATTGAAAAAGCCTTCGGAACATCCGAGAGTGATGGTGGAACAAGTCAGCGTGTACTAGCAACATTGTTGACTTGGTTAGCTGAAAAAAAGAAGCCGGTTTTTATGGTAGCAACAGCTAATAATATAGATTCACTACCACCTGAATTAATCCGTAAAGGACGTTTTGACGAAATATTCTTTGTCGACTTGCCTAAGCATGCAGTACGGATGAGTATTTTTAGCATTCATTTAACTCGGCGTGATTTAAATCCAGAGCTCTATGACTTGGACATGTTAGCGAAACAAACAGAAGGATTTTCCGGAGCAGAAATTGAGCAAGCTATTGTCTCGGCATTTTATATGTCGCATTCAAACAATCTAATAATGAATGATGATATTATTTTAAATGCAATATCTAAAACTCGTCCATTATCTGTTGTTATGGCTGAGCCTATAGAACGTTTACGCGAGTGGGCAAAAGATAGAACGGTCTCCGCTGATTAATTAAATCCAACGTATACTATGCCTTTAAGGTTTTAGCCCTTTGGTTAGTGGTGCATTTGCTGTAATGCCATACTCATTCATCGAACCATCGTAAATTTTAACTTTTGTAAATCCGAGAGTGCGTAGAGTGACATAAGACTGCGATGCCCGGTGAGCTGAGCGACAATAAAGTATTACAGATTGATTCTTTTTGCTTAATCCAATAGAGCTTAGTTCTGCAATTAGTTTTTTAGATGTTTTAAATTTGAATTGATCCTGGAAATTAATCGCATTATCCCAGCTCCACAATTTTGCACCGGGGATATGGCCACTACGACGTTGTTTAACATCACCAATGTATTCTTCTTTGCTACGTACATCGATTAGTAAAGTATCTTTTGCACGACTTGCAGGTAAAACATCCTTAATGGTTGCAGTTGTTTTTGTATTGAAAGATTTAGGAGAAGGATAATGTGTTTTTGATTTTGGTTGGAATGAAGTGGCAGTAACAGGGTTGCCTTCTAAAATCCATTTAACCAAACCGCCATCTAGTAACGATACCTTTGGATGATTAATACGTTCAAGTTCCCATAATAGTCGTGAGGCATGCAGACCACCGGTATCGTCATAGACAACAACATGACTATTAGCTGTAATACCTAGTAATCCAAGTAACTTCACAATGTTATCACTGCCAATGCTTATTGAAACGCCATTCTTAAGCTTTTGATTTAATATTCGATATGGTAGCTGAATGGCATGTTGAATATGAAATCTCTGGTATTGAGTTTCATCGGACATATCGATAATGACGAGTTCGGGGTTGTCGATATTAGTCTTTAACCAATCAGTGTTAACCAAAACATCAGAAGCATAAGCTATTGAAAAAGATGAAGGCAATAAAACAATAATAGCAAATAATAACGTTTTCATTTTGTATTCCAGCTTGAATAATTAAACTATTATATATAGGCTAAACGTTAATTGATAGATGTAACCTATGAAGTTGATTTAGAACTATGTCTCAAATCGTATGTAAATATCATTATGATTTACCTGCACGATGGTCGTGTAATTCTTGTCGAATAAATTTTTGTACAAACTGTGTCAACCCCGATGATAATCAACCTACACCTCGTTGTGTTATGTGTGGAAATCCTTTAAGCGTAGTCGGCGCGGAAAATGTTGTTGTCCCTTTTTGGCAGCGATTACATTATTTTTTCATGTACCCTCTAAATGCAGTGCCAATGAGCATTATGGTTTTATTGACCATTGTGATTGCTGCATTAGGGGGCACGCTATTCGGTTTTTTAGCACTATTTTTAAGCGCGCTTGTTTTTATTAAATATGCTTATGTTGTACTAGACGATACATCGCACGGCTATTTGCTGCCACGTGCTTTTTCTTCTGAAATGATTACAAAAAATTTAGAACTGCCATTTAAGCATATACTTAATATATTTTTAATCGTAGCATTGAATTACATGGCTTATGACTATAGCTTAAAATCAAATTCTGAATATATATTTCAACTTATGTTGTCGGCAACAGTTTTTTTACTTCCTGCAAGTGTGATGATTCTTGCGACTAAACGTAGTTTTACCAGCGCCTTTAATCTTTTTTCATATTTTAATCTTGTAAGAAGTATAGGTGCTGCCTATCTATTATTGTATGCCTTTGTTCTTATGATGTTAAGTTCTGCTTCTGCTGCAATATATTATCTTTATCCAATGATACCGGATGGTTTTTTAGTGGCCACTAGCTCACTGATCAGTATGTTTTTTCTACTCAGTATTTTTAATATGCTGGGGTACGTATTGTATCAATATCATGAAAAAATTGGTTTCGGTGTAGATGTTGATGTATCGAGTAGTCAACGCTCAAATGAAGAGATTGGTGAGTTTGAGCTAAGAATGCCGGCAATGGTTAATATTGAAATTCTGGTGCAAGAAGGTGAATATAAAAAAGCAAAATTGAAATTAGAAGAGCGCATAGCCTCCGAGCCTAGTGATATGCATGCGCGAGGTTATTACCAAAAATTACTTAATTTATTAGGTAACTACGAAGAAGCAAGAGCTCATTGTGCCAATTTTGTTGGGCGCTTATTAGCCGAAAAGAAAATGACACAGGCTATGAAAGTTTTTTTTGCATGTTATAAAGAAGATCCTGAGGTAACGCTAACGAAGCCCAATGAACGTCTTGAATTAGCTTCTTTATATAATTCGAGTGGCGAATATCGATTGGCTATGCATCTACTGAATAACTTGCATAAAGACCACCCAAGTTATTCTGAAACTCCTGAGGCGTATTTGTTAGCGGCTAAGATAATGTCGGATAAATTAAATCTGCATGATAAAGCAATTAAAACCTTAAACTTTGTCATCGCTAAATACCCACAAAACAAAGGTATTAAAGAGGCTCAAGAATACTTGCATGTATTAGAATCTGTTTCTCGTGCAGAAGCGTTGAATCAATAATTGACTGCAATTCTTGCTTGCTTACTATCAGGAAAGTCTTTTATTAATAAGTTTTTATACTGTTGAACTTGCTCCGATAAATTTTCTTTTTTAAGCCCATTGACAATACTAAGTAGTAACTCAGATTGTTTGTCACTATTACCATCATTTTTTAATAAGTATCCGCAAATTTTTTGCGCATCATCTAAATGACGATTATTAGAAAACACCATTGCTAAAATGTAAAGTAAATCTGTTGTGAACTTGGCAGAGGGTTTTGCTATCTCAGAATACTCTGTGTAGACAGAATGTATAAGTTTCTCTTGGCCAGATTTTTCGCAAGCAAGTTTTATTAGTTGATGCGTGAAAACATGATATTGATTTGTTTCAGGGTGTATTTTTTCTAAATTATAAAGCTGTTTAATGACGTTAATATTATTGGGTTGATTGACTAGTAATTCATTTAAAATCTTATGAGCTTTGTTAAATTTCAATTGTGCAATAAAGGTGATAGCTTTTTGATATTTCTTTTGAAAGTCTAAGTCGCTCGCTGTATTTTCTAATGATGGTTGGTGGATGAACTGTGGATAGCGCTTGTAAATTAAACCAAGAATTGCACCTGTTGCTAAGCCACCGATATGAGATAAATTGCTGACTTGATCGAGGAAAAAATATTGATTGACCAATTCATAAATAAACCATACGGGTAATAAGATGAGGGCAGGTGCAGTAACGTAACCGAAATAAACAATGACGGTATAAAAGAAGCGTATTTTACGCGTACCATAAAGCAAGGTATAGAATCCAACCAGTCCAGCAATGGCTCCAGAAGCACCTACAACCCAGTAAGCTGAATTCGGTTCGAGTATTACAAGTGTACCAGCGGATGCTACTCCTGAAGTAAGAAATACTAATAAATAGGCGCTACGTCCAATAGCCAGTTCAATTACAAAGCCAAACATAAATAGAAAAAGCATATTGATAATTAAGTGGTTGATATCATCATGCAAAAAATTATGTATAACTAAAGATTCCAAACTATAGTCATAAGGTTTTAGGCCATAGCGATATTTTACGATCCTGTTGATGAGTCGCTTAAATTCGGTATGTGTATGCAGCCACATTTTATAATGTGTATGTTTGGGATTAATAATCTGAAAGTCGTCAAGTTGTTTTAAGAAGCGACCATCCACTATTAATCGTTTAAGCGCAGCACGGTAGGCCTGTTGAGGTTGTTTTTTTAACAAGATTCGTAAGCTGGTAGAAAATTCAGTTGCCTTGGTTGACTCTATATATTCTATATAAGCAGGCACTTCAATAGCAGCAAGTCCTGAGCTTATGTAGTATTGGAAAGCGAGTTTTTCTCGATCAACGTCATTATTTTGCCATGTGAAATAACTTCCAACACAGATAAAGATTAAAATAACGGTCAGTATTGGGGGATTCTTCCATTCAGGCTTTTTTTCTATCGGGATGAACATAGCGTTGTGTGGCCTGGATGTACGGCTTTATATCGTAAATAGTGAGTTTATTTAGACTTTATTATCTTTAGTACTAATACCACTATAGCACTGGAATAAAAATGTAGAAACTTCTGAATGGTAATTACCTAGGTATGCGCTATTTCTCATTATTTATAATTATTTTAAAGGTATTTCGCTAAGTTAATTAAAAAGTGTGAAGCATGTCCTAAACTAAAAGAAGACATAGCCGAAAATAAGTATATAAAGTATACATAAGAGAAAAACTGAGGAATCTAAATGAGCGAAGCAGCTACAGACATAATGGATGCCGTTGGACGCGCTATGGATAGTGATGCAGCCTTTGGGGACTTATTAACAGTCGACCAAAGACAATTTTTACTCGATCGTGGGGTTGTACGTAGCGTATTGCCGGGTGATGTGCTGTGCGAGTACGGTCAGCAAGGTGATCGGGTTTTTATACTTGTTTTTGGTGAAGTTGAAGTAAGTAAAACTGACAAGGGGCAAAGCATTGTTTTAGCTCATTTACGTCAGGGTGAGATTTTTGGAGAGATTTCGGCTCTCTATCATTCTCCTAGAGTATCCACGGTTACGGTTAGCAAGCCTTCTGTTTTGCTTGAAATTCCCGGTGATATCTTAACTCAAGTAGTTGATCAAAATAGATTATTACGTACAGCCATCATTCAACGCTATAAATCGCGAATTACCGGAACGGCATTACGAGGTATTTCTTCATTACGTTATTTATCAGACAAAGCCCTTCAAGACTTGATTGAGCAGTCATCATTAGTTGATATTCCCGAAGGAACTCAAATTGTAGAAGAAGGCGAGTCGGGTGATGCTATTTATGTCATTATTTATGGTTCAGCAAGAGTGACGCATACTTTTAGTGGTTCGGAGATAAATCTCGCTTTGTTGCGTGCTGGAGATTATTTTGGTGAATGGTCAATTCTTACAGGTGCTCCTCGTGCGGCATCAGTAACAGCAGTTACACCGGTTGAAGCGGTTCGCCTTGATTGTGATTTATTTCTTGATTTTATAAAGGATAATCCTGAAGTTCGTGACCGTATTGATTTAGATGCTCATAACCGACATGAACTAACCTTACAATTTGGTGAGTTGCCGGCAACATCAGAACGAGCGGAATCAATAGTTAATAATATAGAGAAGATTATTGCCGATAAGTAGCAACTTTTTACAGATTTTAACTCTTACATTAAAGCCCATCATGATGGGCTTTTTTTTGGCAAGAAATATGCATGTTCTTAAATAATAATAAGATAAAAATTTTAGGATATATGGATAAATTATGTTTAGAACAGTTGGTTTAGTCTCTCTATTAATCATCTTAACGCTAAGGGTGGAAGCGCAAGGCATACGTGCTGTGCTTGGTGAGGATAGTGCTCGTTTTACCTATGTAACGGAAGCATGGGGGCAAGAGATAGGAAGTCTCGATGTGGAAGCCGGGGTGCTCGTTACGGGCTCAGACCATACCTTGATTCATCTGGGAGCCCTGGTACAGCATCAAAACCTTGATTCATCCCTAAGGCTGTCGGTCGGTGGACGACTATATTATTCTAATATTGCAGATAAAGATGCTGCACTTCTTGCGCTAGGAGGGGATCTTTTATTAAGCCCGGAAAATTGGTCGGGCATGGGTATCGGTGCGAGTTATTACACCGCACCGAGTGTCACTACTTTTAGTGATGCCGATACTTTTACTGAATACAGCATCAGCATTCATTATCAATTAACACCGCAAGCTAATTTGTCTTTTGGTTATCAGCTGGTAAATATTTCCCTTAAAGGGGAAACAAATGACCGCGATCTTGAAAAAGGCTCCTTTTTAGCTATTAAGCTTGATTTTTGATGGCTCGAATTCCGATGATTTTATAGTTTATTTATAAGTAATTGTTTTGATATAACAGCATCTTTATTATATCTTGCATGCATGATTAAAGTTGTCTGTTTTGATTTATTTTCCACGCTTGTTGATGTCGGTAGTGTGCCATTATCTGTAGGTCGGATGACGGCCGATATTTTTTCCCTTGAAAATTCGCAATGGAATGACTTATGTTTTAGTTCTCATCACGAAATATGTCAGCCGACCAAAGCCGATGATGTCATTCGTACCTTAATTCATAGTCACAATCCTTCAGTTTCAGAAGAGCTTATCCAACAAGCGGCCTACGAGCGGCAAAATCGCTTTAACTATGCTTTAACCGAGCACATTCAAGAAGATGTATTAGATGGAATTCGTAAACTTAAAGAGCAAGGCTATATTTTAATACTGGTATCAAATGCTTCGACGGCAGAAGTTCAAAGCTGGCCAGATTCACCACTCGCAGAGCATTTTGAACATAGTATTTTTAGCTGTGCAGTAGGTTTAAAAAAGCCGGATAGAGCTATCTATAAGCATGCTTACAAGCTTGTTTCTGCCGAGCCAACTTGCTGCTTGTTTGTAGGTGACGGTGGCAGCGATGAGCTTATAGGAGCGAAAGAATCCGGTATGCAGACACTTCTAATGACACGATTTTTAAAACACAATATTGATGCACGGCGTGATTCGTTTGCGCATGTGATCGATGGAGAAGTCACGTCGACTTCAGGAGTTCTTGACTGGATTACTACGCAATAAGTAGTTATGTTGTTGCTTTTAGAATAAAAAAACCGGAACTAACAAGTCTGCTAGCTCCGGTTTTTATAGCTTTGAAACTTTAATTAATAAAAACTAAGTTTAAAGAGCCATCTCTTTTAAAGCTTTTAATGGTTGGCACTTAATAACATTACGTGCAGGTTTTGCTTTAAAGATAGTTGGTTCGCCTGTGAAAGGATTGATACCTTTACGTGCTTTAGTGGCTGGTTTACGAACAACCTTAATTTTAAGTAAGCCTGGTAGAGTGAAAACGCCAGCGCCATTGCGCTTTACATGACCGTTGATGATTAAAGCTAGCTCATCAAATACAGCAGCAATTTCTTTTTTCTTCATTTCTGTGTTTTCAGCAATGGTAGTGAAAAGCTGAGTTTTAGTTAATGGTTCTTTGATACTTTTAATTTTTGGTGCTGGAGCAGCTTTTTTCTTAGTTGCTTTTTTCTTAGTTTTTTTCTTCGCGGCCATGGTAACTCCTAATTGATTGCTAGAAATGTAGTTTAAATTTTTGTTATATAATTTAATTAATGATATTAACTAATATGGGCACACTATAATCATTTGAGTCTATTATACAAGGTTTTTTTTGCGTTTTATAAAATAAAATTAAAGCTACGTTAGATATTTCTAATTTTGCTATGCTAAGGCTATGTCTAATTTAATAAAAATATTAGAAATCAGCGATATTACTGTTAAGCAGTGTCGCACACTTGATGTAGCATATAATAATTCTGTATTAGAACTTTTATTAGTTTGTTATGCTGAGAATGAACTTGCAGGATATCTTAATAGCTGCCCACATACGGGTGTAAATTTAAATTGGCAGCCCGACCAATGTTTTGATTATACTGAACAGTATTTGTCCTGTAGTGTTCATGGCGCGTTATTTCAGCCTGATAATGGAAAATGTGTCTATGGACCTTGTAATGGGCAATCTCTAACGCCAGTAGAACTTATAATCGAGGCAAATGCTGTCTATATTGATTCAAATGTTGTCTATTAACGATGAATAAAGACCAATTTTGTTTAAATACTTACCGTATAGGTATAATTCGCAGTTATATTAAAGGAGAATTTGTTTTGTCCGTTAATACTTCTGTAATGAAGAATAGTTCTCGCTATTGCAATAAAGGAATCTAGCTTAGAATATGCGTTATTTGAATATAATTTTTTATCTTGTTTTGTTTGGATTATCGACGGACCTATTGGCAAAATCGGTCTTTGTTAATGACCAATTACGAGTGGGTGTTCGGCCGGAACCAAGTCAAGTCGTTGCTCCTGTCGGTGTTGTATTAACGGGTATGAAACTAGACGTTTTAGAACAAAAAGGTTCCTTTATTCGAATTCGTACAAAAGACGGATTAGAAGGTTGGGTGAAAGATATTTATGTTACAGATAAAGTACCGGCCATTTTGCGTTTAAAAGAAATTGAGAAACAGCAAAAAAAATGGAAAGAAAATATGACCGAAATTGAAAAAACAAAAACGGCACTTGAAGAAGCAAATACTATACTAAATGAAAAAATCGATATATTAAAAACACAGCGAGCTGAACTGCAACGTACCAATGCGATTCAAATTGTTTCCAGCGCAACCACGGGGAATGGAGGCTTTATATTTTGGATAATTTTCTGTGGAATTGTTAGTTTCTTAGGTGGTTATTTCTGGCACCGTCATCAATCAATGAAGCGTCTTGGTGGTCTTCGAATATAAAAAGAATATAAGATTGCTTAATCTGGAATAGATTAGGCTTTTGTCGGCTTGCTTAGGCAATCATTGCCATTGTCATTGCGTCTAAATCATCTTTCCCCTGTAATACTTCATCTAACGACTCATAGAGTTGATCTTCTGTTAAACCAAACTGCTCATATAAATCTGCGGGTATTTCATCATTTTCAGCATCTGACATATTATGATTTTTAAGCAGTCGATCCGCTATTTGTATTAACTTTACATAGCCAAGGTGTTTTCCTTTGTAGTTATCGTTATGGTGGTGTTCTGCTACCGCGATAACTTCTTCTGGCATATTCCATTGTGTCATTAACATTGCCGCAACCTCAGTATGATTCACTCCTAATAGGCGTTTCTCAATAAGTGTAACAGGTGCTTCATGTTCAGCTTGTATGACTTTATTTAGCCATTGAAATTCGTTCTTAAATAATTGACCAACAACCATAAAACCAATGTTATGAAGTAATGCACATAAATAGGCAACTCCGGGTTTTAGAGATTGGCTCCAGTTAGTTTTAGTTGCTAATTTTTGACATAGCGCTGCACTATAGGTCGCATTTTGCCAGATTCGAGTTTGACCAACAGGGCCACCAGAAGGTAAATGGAATGCTTTCCCCATTGAGATGCCAAGGGCTAAATGCATAACGGACTCATAACCTAATACTCTAAAAATGGCATCAGATAATGATTTAACTTTGCCACTTTGCCCAAACAACGGTGAGTTAGCGTAGCGAATGACCTGGGCTGAAATAGTAGGATCAACAATAATTCTTTCGGCTAATTGTTCTACGGTTGTTTCGGGGTTATTACGTAGCGCTAGTAATTCAGTTGCAAGATGCGGCATAACAGGAAGCTGTTGGATATTATTAATACGATCTTTGATATTAAATTGCTGAACTGAATTTGGATCGTTCTTTTGTGTTTGCTCATCACGTTGATCTGAAAAAGTGCAGCCAATAAGCGCATCAGATGCAAGTTCTTCAAGATTACCTGCATCGAGTTTTATAATTTGCCCTGATATTGGAGATTCAAAATAAACGAAGTCTAAATTTGTTAAGGCTTCATCAATAATTAATTGCACACCCATTTGTTTTTTTAATTGGCGCGGTGTATTGGTAAAGTAATGAATGAATTTTTTATGCTCATTTATATCTAAAAATCGTAACGCTTTGTCTTTGAGCAGTGACTTTAATTTTTCTAAGTTTAATTGATGGCTTGCAGGAATCATTGCCATGACAGATATTTTTTCATCTCTCATTAACACAATTCGCACACGTTGATGAGATGGAACGGCTTGGCTAGCCCAATTTTCAATAATAGATATACTGTCTGGGCATTCAATATTTTGATACGATATTTTTAGAGTATCGAGCAATAATCGGACGACACTACTTATAGACGTTTCCTGCATGGATTGTAACCCTGAACCAATTCTCATTATTATGAGTTTATATAACGACTAAGTGCCTTATAACTTTAGGTTTTTTGGATATTTAAGAAATGTTTTCACTTTATGTTTGTATTATGCAACGTAGTGCATACTTTTGACTCAATTTTGTAGGATAAATCTGACACAAAAATATAAATCGGTATTAAACTATGGGGTTTTATTTGCTAGTGTTGCTAACCTTTACAAAAAAGTAATTAAATATGGCTAAAAATTCAACAATTGATATCGAACGCTTAGCGCGTTTAGAACCCATTTCTGCACTTTCGAACGAGCGATTAGATGAGCTTGCCAAACTTGCCTATGTTGAACGGGTGAGTATTGGGGTGAGTCTTTTTCGTGAAGGTGATTTAGATAATCAAACCTTGTATTTACTACATGGTGATGTGCAACTGACTTCTTCTGATGGAAACTTCGATGAAGTGATTAGCTCTCGACATAATAGTGCTAAATTTCCTCTAGATGATAGCCAACCAAGACAATTATCATGTGTCGCACTTGGCTTGGTTGAGTTTTTGCGTATCGATAATAGTGTTCTTGATTATATGATGATGTGGGATCAACTTGCGGTGCAAGAAGAGCTATTAGATGCCCAAAATGAAGAGGCTGCTGAACAAGTATCTGTCGATGATAAAGAGTCTGTAGAGGGCGAAGAGGGTGTGGAAGCTGCTGAAACTGAAGCTGAAACTAAAATAAAGTCTGGTGATAGCGAAGCGGCAGAACAGCCCGAAGGTGAGACGAAAGCCTTTGCATCGGTTGTTTCACCTGATAATACTATGACCCCGAATACTTCTGAGAAGAAGGACTCCGCAGAAAATCTAATGGAAGAAGAGAGTAATACTGAGGAAATTCCTTTAATTGAGAAGCAAGCGAGCTCCAATTCGGAGAGATCCCGTTCTGAAACATCAGAACACCTAGAAAATGAGTCAGCAAATAATCCTCCCGTAGAGAAAGGCGCGTGGATGCGTCGCATGCGACATATTATGGCTTTTAAGAGTTTGCCGCCTGCAAATATCAAAGAACTGCTTGAACGGATGGAATCGATTAAAGTTAAAAAAGGTGAAACGATTGTCTCACAAGGTGAGGAAGGCGATTCGTTTTATGTTTTAACCGATGGTAATGCCCAGGTAACACGTACGATTGAACTCGCTGAGCTTAAAGCGGGTGCTAGTTTTGGTGAAGAGTCACTCGTATCGGGTGGACAGCGTAATGCTTCTATAACGATGACGACAGACGGGGTTCTAATGAAATTATCAAAACAAGATTTTGATAATTTATTAAAAGAACCCATGTTAAATAGAGTCTCGCCGGATGAGGGACGAAATAGGGCTTTTAAAGGCGATAGCTGGTTGGATGTACGACATGCCAGTGAGTACCATCATAGTCATCTTCACAACGCAAACAATATGCCTTTGCATGAAATACGGATGCGAATGGTGGAGCTAGATAAAACCAAACACTATATTTGCTACTGTAATACTGGACGACGCAGTTCAGCGGCCGCTTTTATTTTGGCACAGGCTGGCTATAAGGTAAGCGTTTTAAATGGTGGTGTGCGCGTTATGCCGCAAGATTTAGTAAAAGACTAACGAGTTGCTTAGTAACACTATCGATTTATTCTTGTTTGAGAAATTTAGTCAGGTTTGAGAAATTAGCCTGGTGGCCAATGTAAAGCTCGGCCTGCCAGCATATGCAAATGAATATGAAAAACAGTTTGTCCTGCACCTGCATTACAATTCATCACAAGTCGATAACCTTCCGCTGCAAATCCTGCATCCGTAGCTACTTTTTTTGCAGCTAAGTAAAGTTTACCAACCAGCTCTGCATCATCAAGCTCTAAATCATTAACTGTTGCGATATGTTTTTTAGGAATAAATAAAACATGAGAAGGGGCTTGAGGGCTAACATCTTTAAATCCGAGTACGTCATCGTTTTGATAAACGATATCGGCAGGAATGTCACCATTAATGATCTTACAAAATAAACAGTCCATGATATTTCTCCCCTTATTTATTAAAGCCTATTTAGGCTTATTTAAGTTCTTTGGCCAGCGACTAATCTTTATAAAAATAAAGTGAGCACGCCGGTAAAACCATAGAGTTGTTGTCCGGCAATTTCTCCATTGGCATAAAAACCAACGGTTGGAATGTCGCCAAGAATCTCAGTAATATATTTTACTTCGTTAGAAACGTCACCAAACATATGCTGGCCTCGACCCAGGCAAGATACATAGAGAGCACCCTTTGGCTTTTGATCACCGAGTCTGGTTTTTAAAGTGTTTAGCATTTTCTTTAAATCTTCGATAGCCGTTTGAGAATCGCGCTTGCAAAACATGATCGGGCTGTTTGGTTTTAAATCATCAGCAATAGCAAGAAAGTGGTTATCAGGATCGATGCCCACTATATTTCTAACGAGATAATCGCCAGTATCACTCCCTGGAATGGGTAAGCCTGCAAAAATATAACCGGCGGCTCGATTAATGTCACGAGCAAGTATTTCACCAATATTTTCTTTAAAGACATCAAGTGCAGGTCGATTATCAATGGACAGCGCCATGTGATGATCGCATTCAGTTAGTGTCATTACTTCTGATATTGGGCTGCAGCCTTGGCTGAGTCCGGTCATTACGCTATTAGAGTCATTAAAAATAACACCGGATAAACCACTTTCGGTAATGCCTCCATCATTTGCCGAGTTGCCGGCATATTGGTAAAAGTAGTTGTTTGCAGAGGTTAATCCGCCGACTAGATAGCTAGGTTCGATGGTTTCAGCTAGCGTTTCTAATTGTTCGCTGAGCATTGGATTGCGTGGGTCGCCATGGACAATTGCAAACTGTACGTTTGAGTTCTTTAAGCTTTCATCTACCTTTGCCTGTTCTTTAAAAATAGAATAATTCGAACCGTCAATATCCGTTAGTAGTATCGCCATTGCTGCTTGTTCGGAATATTCAATATTGGTGGCGCAAATAGAAAGGCCAATGGTGCCAACCCAATCAACTAATGGGAAATGCGCTTCTAATTCAGAAACTATTTTTTTAAACGACTCAGCATATGCATCCGTGACATAAATAAATGCCAATGTTGCCTTTGTTGGAGCAGCATCATCTTTTAACTGAGCTTTTATCTGCCATTTAATCTGAGTGACGCATTGCTGTGTAGCAACTTGCCAATCGGGATCGCTTGCATGTGCTAATTTAAATTGAGTCATTAGTTTTCTGTTAACTATAAATTTTATTTATTATAATACTTAAACAGTACAAAATAAAAAGCCGGACAACTGTGCCCGGCTTCTTATTTTAACAAAAGCTTAAACTACTTAGCTTTTCGTTTTTTCTCGATTAAATCATGAATCATAGGATTTAAGATTAATTCCATAGCAAAGCCCATTTTACTACCGGGTACAACAATAGTATTTGGACGAGACATAAATGAATCAGAAATCATATTAAGTAAGAGAGGGAAATCCACACCTTCTGGCTTACGGAAACGAATAACAATAAAGCTTTCATCTGGTGTTGGAATATCACGTGTGATGAAAGGATTAGAAGTATCAACCGTAGGAACACGTTGGAAGTTAATATCCGTACGTGAGAATTGAGGCGTAATGTAATGAACATAGTCATCCATACGTCTTAGGATAGTATCAACAATCGCATCAGCTGAGTAACCACGTTGGGCATTATCACGATGGATTTTTTGAATCCATTCAAGATTTACTATTGGAACAACACCAACTAATAAGTCTACGAAGTCAGCTACTTTAACATCGCCGTCAGCAACGCCGCCGTGTAAACCTTCATAAAAAAGTAAGTCTGAACCGGCTTCAATATCTTCCCAAGGGGTGAATTGGCCAGGCGTTAAGTCTGTGCTTAAGCGCGCATTATGTTCAGCGGCTTCTTCATCGCTGTGTAAATAATAACGACGTTTACAGCTACCTGATTCACCATAGCTTTTAAAAGTATCAGCGATTGAATCGAAGTGATTCGCTTCAGGGCCAAAATGGCTAAGCTGTTTACCTTTTTCGGCAAATTCAGCAATAGCGTCTTTCATTGAAGCGCGATCGTAACGATGGAAGCTGTCACCCTCTACAATAAGAGGATTGATCTTTTCACGAAAAAAGATGTGCTCGAAAGCATTTTTAACTGTTGTAGTACCCGCACCAGATGAACCGGTAACCGCGATAACAGGATGTTTAGCAGACATGCGAACTCCTTAAATATTTTAAATTGTCATAAACTAAAAATTGGGTGCGATGATCATTTGGAGCCAGATCGCGCGAACGGCGTATTCTATCGAAAACTGAGGACGAAAAGTAGGGGGGAGAACTTATTTATTTCATGTGGAACTTAGGCTTCTACACTAAGCTCCACATTACTGTGTTTTTATAGATAATGGCGACTAATTCGACGAATTTTCGCGATTTATGGCTCTGTAACCAATATCGGTGCGGTAGTATACTTTGTCCCATTCAATGCATTTAACCAAATCATAGGCCGTTTTTTGCGCTTCAGTGACTGAATTTCCGAGTGCAGTGGCACATAAAACACGTCCGCCAGCCGTTACGGTCTTACCGTCTTTGATTGTTGTTCCTGCATGAAAGATTTTACTATTGTCGATTTCGGTATCAAGGCCATTGATCGGGTCGCCTTTGGCATAATCAAAAGGGTAACCTCCGGCTGCTAATACGACGCCAATTGCTGCACGCGGATCCCATTGAGTTGTTTCGTTATCGAGTTTGCCATCGACTGCAGCAAGACAGTGAGCTACTAGGTCTGATTGTAAGCGCATCATAATAGGTTGTGTCTCTGGGTCACCAAAGCGGCAGTTATATTCAAGCACTTTGGCTTTTCCATCGGCATCAATCATTAAGCCGGCATATAAAAAACCAGTGTAAGGGTGACCGTCTTTAGCCATACCTTCAACGGTAGGCAAAATAACGTCATCCATAGCTTGTTGGTAGATGCTATCGGTAACAACAGGAGCAGGAGAGTAAGCCCCCATTCCCCCTGTGTTAGGGCCTAAATCGCCATTATCACGCGCTTTATGATCTTGTGAGGTGGCCATTGGCAACACATGTTTGCCATCAACCATAACAATAAAACTGGCTTCTTCACCTTGTAAAAATTCTTCAATAACGACGCGTGAACCGGCATCACCAAAGACATTTCCAGATAACATATCTTTAACGGCTGTTTCGGCTTCTAGTTCCGTTTGGGCCAGAATAACGCCTTTACCAGCCGCAAGTCCGTCGGCTTTAACAACAATCGGAGCGCCTTGTTGTTTTATATAAGCAATAGCAGGCTCAACTTCTGTAAATACATCGTAGGCAGCGGTAGGAATATTGTGTTTCTTTAGAAAGTCTTTACTAAAGGCTTTTGAACCTTCAAGTTGAGATGCCGCTTTGGATGGTCCAAAGCATTTAAGACCCGATGCGGTAAAAGTATCGACTACGCCTGCTACTAACGGCGCTTCAGGGCCAACGATAGTGAGGTCTATATCTTCTTGTAAACCAAAGGCAACAAGTCCTTCAATATCTTCGGCGCTTATTTCTACATTTTGCAAGTTTGGTTCGAGCGCTGTACCGGCATTTCCCGGTGCTACAAAAACGGTTTCAACTTGAGGTGATTGAGCTGCTTTCCATGCTAATGCATGTTCGCGGCCACCGCCGCCAATAACTAAAACTTTCATTGCTTTAATGTTCCTTCTTGAATAGCTATTTTAACTAGGGTCTGTTGACCTTTCATCTATTGCCTGATTTTGGCTAATTTTAGCCCTGCCTGCGTTATTTTTTACTATCAATGGAGTGCATTGATACGTAAAAAATGCCTTGTCAGGACTAAAATTATCTCAAAATCAGCCTAACATCTGAAAGGCCAACAGACCCTAGTAAATTAATTATCTAAAGACTTATTATGATACAGCATATATTTGGATGTTTCATAAATGCCTAATGTGAGGTGCTTATATTTTTCCATAAGTTCGGGCTGTTGTGGACTAATGTCGGTATATTTTAACTTACCCTTATTGCTCGAATTTAAGGCGGGAGCTTGGTTGGTTGCATATAGCTTAGGAGCACTACCGTCAGCCAACACTTTAAAATAATAATCACTCGCGACTAAACCAAGTGCAGGATTTTTATTATGTGCAATGGTAAATGCATAACGCTCCGAATCAAAATCAGAATTTAATAAGTCGCGTCCCATTGTGGTATTGGTATAGCCTTTAGTAGCTAAAGCAGCAATGGTTGGAAGTAGATCAACTTGACTTGCAACCTTGGTGAAAACTTTTTTATTGATCAATTTTGGTGAGTACATAACAAAGGGTACATGGTTGCCAGTGAGATCAAATTCAGTTTCAAAATCAGGAGTATGTTCACCGCCATAGCCGCTAATACCATGATCACCGAAGAAGACGAAAATGGTATTATCAAAGTACTTTTCCTTTTTAGCAATTTTCATAAAGTGACCGATGCTATGATCCATAAAGCGAAATGAATTGTATTCTTTTTCAGAGATAAAACCATTTTTCTTTATATCTGCTTTGGACTGTTTTATATATTTAAAATTCTGATTATTTTCTGGAATAGTATAAGGACGATGATTTCCCGATGTTTGAATAACGCTGAAAAAAGGCGGTGTTAGTTTTTTAAGAACGGTATTTGATTCGATAAACAAATCCAAATCTGAAATCCCCCAAACATCGACACGCTCTGCTGAGTAGCTACCTTCTTCATGAATCGTTAAGTTTTTTATATTGTGTGATAGTACGCCTCGAATATTCCCCCAATTAGCACTGCCGCCAAGAAAATAATGTTTATTATAATTTTTAAAAGCATTTACCAAAGTGTGTTGGTCAACAATAAGCGGATTACGTGAAGAAGTTTTGTTTAATTCAATATCAGGAATGCCGGTGATGCCGGTAAATACTGAACGGGCAGTTCCTGTATGCGGAGTGTAAAAGCGTTTAAATAAGTAAGCATTATTTGCAATGTTATCAAAATGTGGTGTTGGATTTAGTGTGTTTCCAAACACCCCTGTTTTATACGATGCAAAAGATTCAAGATAAACGATAACAATATTAGGAGTATGAGAAGCGAGCTTGCCCGGTGCTGTAATAGTGCGTTTAAAATTGAGTGCTTGTGAAGAATCGTTGTTATCGGTTAATTCTTTTACGCCGAGATATTTAGCAATTTCATTGTAATAGAGACGTGTTTTGTTTAAGTCAAAAGTAATGCTCTTATTTTTTAAGGTATCAAAAAAATGAACAACAGGATTAACCGTAACGGCTGGAGCGAATGGATGAGTGCTTGCAAAGGCATCACTCCAACGTAATGGGTAATATGAAAATTTTCCAAACAAACCAAATATAAAAATAAAGATACAAGCGGTTACAAATAATGTTTGCTGCCACCAGCGACGGTTTATTTTTAAACTTGTATGATGCCTGAAAGTAGGGCGCGTTATACGGCGCAGTAAGAAGTAATAACAAAATGTAATTGTGATAAGAGCTAAAATTAGCCAGAGTATAGGGTATGACTGCCACATCATATTAAATGAAATAGAAAAGTCTTCAGCAAAACGAAGTACGGACGCATCTAGTGGTCTATGCAAATATGAGTAATGTATGAAATCCGCGAAGTAATAAAAAACTGCAATTGCAAAAGTAAGGGTTAAGTAGCTTAGGCAGATTTTCAGGGCAAGTCTGTTTAAAACAGGATTAAACGGTTTTATCCAGCCAATGAGAAAGATCGGTAAAATCATTAATAACACTAATCGAAGATCAAACTTTAAACCAAGATAAAAAGCGGTGCTGAGCTCATTTGTTGGAATAGGGTTATTAGCATCTTTAAAAGCAACCCAATAAATGAGTCGGAATACGCTAAAGAAGATAAGGCTAACAATGATTGTGCGCAGATAAAAATGGATTAGGGGCATTTTATTAAGTATATTCAATGGGTCGATTCCGGAATTTTTAACAAGGAATGTGTTATTATTTAGCCACCAAAGTTTACACTTTGTGCTTGTTGAACTCAATTTATGTTGGCCAAAAACCGTATATAAACTTATTACTTATGCTTAAACCTATGCTTAAACCTATGTTTAAACCCATGCTAAAATCAGTACTGAAAATAAGTGGAATAACTTTATTAGTTATTATTGCACTTTATGGTTTTGCGCGCCTGCTCGATAAGAGTATCGGCGGTATTTACGATGCAGCCCGATCGCCGTATTTACAAATGGCCTCATCAGATTCTGTTACCATCCGCTGGCAAACAAAAAAGCAAAATATAGGTGTTGTTCGAATTGGACGAGGTATTCATCAAGTCGATAAAGTCTTTAGTGAAGATGTTGCCGATGATGAGCACAGTATCCGTTTAACGGGTTTGCAACCTAATACTAAATATTACTACAGTGTTGGAACACGTAAATTCTCTATCTATGAAGGTTCCGACTACTGGTTTAAGACATCTCCCTCTCCCAATGATAGTCGTTCAGCGATTCGTTTTTGGGTAACAGGCGATCAAGGTCAGGCAGGTAAAATACAAAGTGATGTTCGGGATGCGATGTTATCCTGGACAAAAAAGAATTCGGTTAATGCTGAGAAAACCAAAAATTTAGATTTTTGGTTAACTACAGGAGATAACGCTTATCGTTCAGGTACCAATCAACAGTTCCAGGATAATTTCTTTACACCCTACGCTACAATATTAAAACATACTCCAGTTTGGCCTAGCTACGGTAATCACGATGCAAGACGCTGGGCTTTCCATAATATATTTTCATTTCCTACCAAAGCAGAAGCGGGTGGTGTTGCTTCGGCAACAGAAAAATATTACAGTTTTGATTATGGTGCATTACATGTTGTTATGCTGGACTCGCAAACGAGTCGAATACAAAAAAACAGTAAGATGTTACGTTGGTTACAAAAAGATTTAGCAGCAACAAAGCAGAAATGGTTAGTTGCAGTATTTCATCATCCGCCCTTTACTAAAGGTTCACATAATTCGGATAATCCAGCGGATAGCTTGAATCGTATGCAAAATGTGCGTAAGTACATATTACCTATTTTAGAAAAAGGCGGTGTTGATATTGTATTGAGTGGCCACAGTCATATGTATGAACGTTCCTGGTTTATGAACTGCCATTATGGCACCTCTGATACTTTCACAAAAAATCTTATTCAAGATCTTAAACCTGCTACTGATGATTTAGTTAGCTCAAAAGAACTTCAAAATGGAAAAGTGTATCGTAAAGCGAAAACAGGGTTAAGTGCTTTGGCAGGTACAATCTATATTACGATTGGTTCGTCTGCGAGGCTCGATGATGGTGATTTAAACCATCCTGCGATGCCTGTATCACTACATAAATCGGGGTCACTTGTGTTTGATATAATCGATAACAAATTAACAGCAAACTTTATTACTGAAGCAGAACAAGTTGCAGATTCATTTTCGATAGTGAAAGGTGATAATGATGCACCTGTTGCATTGAAACAGTGCCAGTAACTTTATATTGGTTTTAACATAGGTAGTCACAGGCCTATTAGACAGTAGGCAGGTAACAAGCTAGACGATTCCGTACTGTTCACGATAAGCTTCAACACTTGGTAAAAATTCTTTGAATTCTGCTTTATCTTTTATGAATTCAATTAAATCTCCAAGCTTAATAATGCTTGTAACTGGAATCTTATATTGCTGCTCAACTTCCTGAATAGCTGAAAGCTCGGCTTTACCTTTCTCTTGACGATCTAATGCGATTAATACTCCGGCGGCCTGAGCGCCTGCATTTGAAATAATATCCATTGCTTCACGTATTGCAGTGCCTGCTGTTATAACGTCATCAATAATAAGTACTTTACCTTCTAAAGGTGCACCCACAATATTGCCACCTTCACCATGTGTTTTCGCTTCTTTTCGGTTAAAGCTATAAGGCGTATTGATATTATATTCGGTAAACAGAGACATAGCGCAACTACTCGCAAGGGGGATACCTTTATAGGCTGGGCCAAATAAAACGTCGAATTTAATACCACTATCTTTTAATGCCTGTGCATAGTATTTACCTAGCTTTGCTAGCGCTTCACCGGTATTAAAAAGCCCAGCATTAAAGAAGTAAGGGCTGACGCGACCTGATTTCAGGGTGAACTCACCAAAACGGAGCACATTACTTGAAAGGGCAAATTCGATAAATTCTTTTTGATAATCTTGCATATTAGTCGCTCTTTGATTCGATGAGGGTCTGAAGTGGTGTATTATAGCGAACTATTGAAAATTTTGGGCAGTAATTTAATAAGGTATATAGGTAAATGAGAGTAATCAGTGCAAATTTAAACGGTATTCGTGCGGCGGCTAAAAAAGGTTTTTTTGAATGGATGAAAAAACAAAAAGCCGATGTGGTGTGTATTCAGGAAACCAAGGCGCAAATTGACCAGTTAAGTGATGAGATCTTTAAGCCCAAAGGCTATCACCGTTATTTTTTTGATGCCGAGAAAAAAGGTTATAGCGGCACTGCATTATATTGCAAGCAAGAGCCGGATAAAGTAATTAAAGGTCTGGGTTGGGCGCATGCCGACACAGAAGGGCGTTATATACAGGCGGACTTTGGCAAGCTGAGTGTAGCATCATTATATCTGCCATCAGGTTCATCTAGTGAAGAACGTCATGCCAATAAATTAAAGTTTATGGATTTGTTTTTAGAAGACTTAATTGTAAAAAAACGTAAGCGTCGTGAGTACATTATTTGTGGTGATTACAATACGGTCCATAAAGAAATAGATATTAAGAACTGGAAAAGTAACCAGAAAAATTCAGGTTGCACTCCAATCGAACATGCATGGTGCGATAAGTTATTTGATGAAGTAGGCTATGTTGATGCGTTTCGTGAAGTAAATAAAAAAGCGGAAGAATATACCTGGTGGTCTAATCGAGGTAATGCACGTGCGAATAATGTTGGTTGGAGGATAGATTATCATATTGTTTCAGCTGGCTTAAAAGATAAAGTAAAAAAAGCCAGTGTTTATAAGGATAGTTGGTTCTCGGACCACGCACCGTTAACAATCGATTATGATATTGAAATGTAATGCTTTAGATATGCAAAATCTTGGGAATATAAAATCTTAGAAAGGGAATATCTTAGAAATATAATATCTTAAAAAAGTCTATTGAGCTGATAATAACGTTGCAATAAAAAATGCAATGATAATAATAGGAATGATAAGAAAATTTTTATTAAAGCCGGAACGGTGATTTTTATCTAAACTAGCATTGTTACCAGTATCATTATTTTCGTAAACGGAAATAATTTCTATAGCGTGTTCAACTTGGTCGTCCTCAACGGCAACGGATGCAAAATCCGCTGGTGCTGTTTCGCCAATACCGCCTTGTAAATAAAAGCCTTTAACAAAAGCATCAATGTTACTAGCTTCCAGCAAACCTTTTACAATTTCTGCTTCAGTGATATTGCTGGCTTTGTATACTGTCTTCATAGTTTTATGATGTTAGTCGCGGCAAACATATTTGAGGGTTTCAATAACTTGCTCGGTGGTGGTTGCCCAAGCCAGAGCAGCAGCATCTACTTCTTTTAATGGGTGAATAATATCTTCTGCATGTAAGCTAATAAACGGTGTAGCGATTGCGGCACAATAACCAGCATCAAAGGCTGCATTCCATTGTTTATATTTATCGCCAAAACGCACAATCATTAAGTCACAGTTTTCAATTAATGTTTTTGTTCTAATCGCATTCACTTTTGCTGATTTATGATCTCGCCAGAAAGAATTTGATTCCTCGCCCCCTGTATATATTAAGGCGTCACCAGCAGCATCACTTGCTTCATGATTAGTTACCGCAGAGGTAAAATTGATATTAAGGTTGTTTGCCGACGCGCCTTTAATAATTTCATCGCGCCAATCTGTATGGATCTCACCTGAAAGGTAAACGGTTAAACTCATGAGTTTATTTCCTTGATGTATTTATTTTTTTAAAGATTACTCTGCTTTGCAAATCATCTTGATTAATTCGGTTATTCGGGTACTAATATCTTTTAATGCAGTGATATTGTCTACCAAGTTTAAATTTTCTAAACCTAATCGTTTGAAAGCAGGAAGGTCAAATAGTTCAGGGCCTTCAATTTTTTCTCCACCTACTAAATGTGAGTGTTTAAGGGCAACTTGTACTAAGTCGCAATAGTCTGCTTTGCTTACCTCACGTTTCCAATTATAAGCTTGTTTGGCATTGTCTATAAGTTCTTGGTCGAATTTCCATTGTTTTAAAATCATACCACCAATGTGGCTTTTAAGCTGGCTTAATACAGCATCGATATTACTTTCTTTATGAGCTAGTTGTGTATGTGTGTCAGCGACAACGAGTATTGGTATAATACCAATATCATGTAACAAGCCAAAAAGAAAAGCACGGTCAGGCTGAAAGTTGGGTATTTTTTTTGCTAACTCATAACAAATTACAGCGATGCGAATACTATGTTCATAGAATTGAGTCATTTTATGAACGACAATTTCGGTGTCAGGCATAAATAAGTCACGTAAAACAACGCCCATTACAATGTTACGAATATTTTTAATACCAAGTCGGGTGATCGCATTTTGAATAGAATCACACTTGTCAGATTTATTTTGGCCTGAACTCATATACAGTGCGCTATTTGCAACCTGAACAATTCTTGCTGCAATAATGGGATCCATCTGAATAATCTGCGCAAGTTTTTTTGTGCTTAAATTTTCGTTGTCTAATGAAGAATTAATATAAAGGGCAATCTCAGGAAGGCTTGGCAAGGTGACGGAATTACTTTTGAATAAGTCAGTTATCTCGTTCAGTATTTCCAAGTTGGCATTACTTGAGGGAAGTGTTTCACAGTTTGCAATGTCGAGCTTATTATTATCGCGATTATGTTGAATACCATATTTTTCAGTAATGCTCTTTTCAATTTGGACTATTTTGCAAGGCAACGTACAACGCGCATAATGACCAAGTGAATTGGAAAAAAATATGGGTGATTGTGCACGTTCAGAATCGGAGGTTATTGATTGCTGAACCCCGCCACTTGCTTGTAAATCAACCGCTCCGCTCAACAAATATAAAATAACCTTTGATGTATTTTTAGCAATAATGCGTTCGTCAGTATTATAATTACTCATCATGGCATTGTTAGATACATCAACGAGTGCCGCATCGTCCAAATCTTTGAAGTCGTCAAAAGAGAGTAAATGTTTAATATCGATCATTGCCCGTGCCTATAGGTAAAAATTATTATTATGTAGTTATATATCGGCCATATTGGAATAAATATAAATATACTTTCGAGTATATTGAATTATCTAAAAATTAAGTAGAAACAAAGAGATAAGTGTAAAATTATGGTAGAGTTGGCCAATATTTTGACGATAGACACTTAAATGAAAGAATCAAATACTAGCGCAGCACAAAGAGAATCTCGGCATAGTTGGCTTGAGGATTTTTCTGTATATTTAAATCCGCGAGTTATTCCAATGTTCTTTTTGGGTTTTTCCGCTGGGTTACCACTGTTTCTTATATTCTCAACTTTATCGCTGTGGTTAAGTGAAGCAGGTGTTGATCGTTCCGCGGTAACCTACTTCAGTTGGGCTGCCCTAGCGTATTCGTTCAAATTTATCTGGGCACCAATTATCGACAAGCTTCCCTTACCAGTCTTGCATAGCTTATTAGGTCGGCGTCGTAGTTGGTTATTAGTCGCACAGTGTTTGGTAATAGCAGCAATTGCATGGATGGCGATGACTGATCCTGCTTATGGATTAAAAGGGATGGCTATTGGAGCTGTTTTATTAGGTTTTTCATCGGCTAGTCAGGATATTGTGATTGATGCGTATCGTATCGAAGTAGTCAGTAAAAAATATCAGGCAGCCATGTCAGCTATGTACATTGCTGGCTATCGAATCGGTATGTTGGTAGCAGGTGCTGGCGGTCTTTATCTAGCTGCGTATTTTGGTGTTGAAAATGAATATCGTTATTCAGCCTGGCAGAACACATATATTATCATGTCAGGTATTATGTTGATTGGTATTGTTACGACCTTACTAATAAAAGAACCTGAAAAAAATGAAAATGCAGAGCCCTATTTACACGGTTTGTCTGAATATCTTCGATTTATTTTAATGTTTGTGGTTATGGTAGTAGCATTTATTTATGGTTTCGTTTTATTCGATTTTGAGCTCTCTAATAGCCTTGTAAACGAAGCAGTGCGTTTGCTAATGTCTTTGTTATTTGCACTAGCTACTATGTATTTATTAGTTATGCTACATATTGTAAATCGTAAAATGGTATATACCACTTATATTGAACCCGTAACCGATTTTTTCAAACGTTACGGCAAGATGGCGATATTACTATTATTGTTAGTAGGTTTATATCGAATTTCAGATATCGTGCTTGGTGTGATAGCTAATGTATTTTATTATGATATGGGTTTTAGTAAAAATGAAATTGCTACAACAACAAAAGTCTTTGGCATCATTATGACTTTAGTTGGAGGCTTTCTTGGTGGAGTTATGACAATACGTTATGGGGTTATGCGTATCTTGTTATTAGGTGCGATATTATCTGCATTAACAAATCTGTTATTTATGCTGTTAGCACAAAATGGCCATGATATTATTTTACTCAGTGCAGTTATTGCTGCTGATAACCTTAGTGCTGGTTTGGCGAGTGCCGCATTTATTGCTTATCTATCTAGTTTAACAAATATTTCCTTTACAGCTGTTCAGTACGCGATTTTAAGTTCTCTCATGACTTTATTTCCTAAGTTATTGGGGGGGTATTCCGGTAGTATGGTGAATGAATTGGGATATTCATCTTTCTTTTTTATGACTACTTTAATGGGGCTACCCGTTATTTTATTAATTTATTATTTAATGATTAAAAAACCTGACCTACTTAAATAGGTTTTCTTGTCTATTATGATCGTTGAAACTTCATACATTGCTGCATTTCTAGTTGGTCTCTTAGGCGGAGTACATTGCGTAGGAATGTGCGGTGGTATTATGAGTGCATTAACACTGGGTATTAAACCTGTAAATAATTCTTCTTCAAATCAATCAAGATTATTCCCTTATTTACTAAGTTACAACTTGGCAAGAATTCTGAGTTATTCAATCGCAGGACTTATTTTTGGTGGCGTTGGAGCTTGGATTACTGATTTAGTTTTATTTAATCAGGCTCAAATGTTTTTGAAAATTATTGCTGGTTTATTTCTAATGGGACTTGGTTTGTATTTAGCAAATTGGTGGCGTGGTCTTCGTTATGTAGAGCAACTTGGTAGTAATGTATGGAAATTTATTGAGCCAGTTGCTAAACGTTTTATACCTATAAAAAATATCAAACAAGCATTCGGCGCTGGAATTCTCTGGGGTTGGTTGCCTTGTGGATTGGTTTATAGTGTTCTTATCTGGAGTTTAAGTAGCGGTAGTGCAGTAAATGGCGGGCTTTTAATGTTAAGTTTTGGTTTGGGTACTTTGCCTACCTTACTAGCTGTTGGTTTATTTGCTGTATCGATTAAGCGTTTTATGCAATTACAAAGTGTGCGAGTTATTGCGGGTATGTTAGTTTTTGGTTTTGGTTTGTATCAGATAGTTATTGCTATTTATAATCTTTGATAAGAAATTTATTTTTTCTTGTCTTAATTTTAATTTTATTTTTTTTGTATTCGATAAAGAGCAATTTCACCCAGTAAGTTGGGTAAAAATGTATTAAAAGTTCGATGACGATGCTGACTATCAACAATACTACGCTGTAATATTTTAAAGCCTCTTTCTTTACATAAGTTTTCAAAATCTTTGAGCGTACACAAGTGAATATTCGGTGTGTTATACCAGGTGTTTGGTAATGATTTTGTTACCGGCATATGCCCAAGCAGTATATTAAGCCGGCTTCGCCAGTGTCCAAAATTAGGGAAGGTGATAATACCTTCACGACCGACGCGTAATATTTCTTCTAAAATTTTATCCGTATTCCTAATCGCCTGGAGAGTCTGGGTCATAATAACGTAATCAAAAGAATTATCTTCAAAGCCTATTAAGCCTTGTTCAATATCTGCTTGAATAACATTAATATTGTTATCAATGGAGGCAACAATATTTTCTTGCTCAATTTCAATGCCATATCCAGTTACATTATGGTTTTCTTGTAAGTAAGATAATAACTCACCCTTACCACAACCTAAATCCAGTACACGGCTACCGGGTTTAATCCACTCTGCAATTGTTCTTAATTCTGCACGTATCGATTTCACTTTGTAGAGTCCTCTACGTGCCGCATGTAACTGTACAAAACATCTTTATAATCTTTATTGGGAATTAAGAAAGCATCATGACCTTGATTGGCTGTTATTTCAGAATAAGTTACTGACTTGTTGGTATCTAATAATGCTTTAACAATTTCACGTGAACGTTCAGGAGCAAATCGCCAATCAGATGTAAAAGATATTACTAAAAACCGGGCGGTTGCTTCTTTAAGGGATTCAGCTAAATTATCATTATGTTTTTGTGCAGGGTCAAAGTAATCGAGCGCTTTTGTCATTAAGAGATAAGTATTGGCATCAAACTTATCAACGAATGATTCACCTTGATAACGTAAATAACTTTCAACTTGAAACTCGGTTTCAAAATTAAAATTAATTTTAGCTTCACGTAATTCTCGTCCGAATTTGGCGCGCATTGATTCATCCGACAGATAGGTAATATGACCTAACATTCTGGCGAGTTTAATGCCGCGTCGAGGAATTACATTATGATCATAGTAATGACCATCGTGAAAATCAGGATCAGAGCTAATGGCCTGGCGGGCAACTTCATTAAAGCCAATATTTTGTGCTGACAATTTTGGTGCTGAAGCAATAACGATTGCATGTTTGATACGGTTAGGAAACTCAATCGCCCATTGTAAAGCTTGCATTCCACCTAAACTACCTCCGATAACAGCAGCAAAAGTTTTAATGCTTAGTACATCGGCAAGTAAGGATTGACTGATAACCCAATCTTTAACGGTAACAATTGGAAAGTCTCTGCCATAAGGTTTATTTGTGGCAGGGTTAGTACTCATTGGCCCAGTAGAGCCCTTGCAGCCTCCAAGATTATTACAGCATATAACGAAAAACTTATTTGTATCGAATGGTTTGCCCGGACCAATATAAGCATCCCACCAGCCTGGCTTTTTGTCTGCCATTGCATTGTAGCCGGCAACATGTTGGTCACCACTGAGTGCATGACAGACCAGAATTGCATTCGATTTTTTCGCGTTTAGCTCACCGTAAGTTTCATAAATGAGATCGTATTCAGGTAAATCAATACCGCACTCTAATGTGATAGCTTGAGTAAAATGATGAGTTTCAGGACTAACTAAGCCGATGGAATCATTTGGTATGGAGTCAGGCATTGTATGAAATTTTTCTTAACATCTATGAGTAAAAGAAGTAGTCAGTCTAATAAGCTTGTGATCGTGATGCAAGCACCGAGTTAAATGTGTCTTGAATTTAGGGCTTATAAACAAGGTTTTTAACTAATTATCTTAAGTTTTAGATGGTTTGACCGATACTAATTCTATATTTTAATGTAAGGGATCTTATTATGGCTCATATTCTGGCAGTAGATGACTCTAAAGTAATGCGCGATATGATGAAAGTTGTATTAGAAAAGAATGGCCACACTGTTGAAACGGCAGAAGATGGACTTCAGGCATTAGAAACAGTGAAGAACAACACCTTTGATATTATCTTTTCTGATATTAATATGCCAAAAATGAGTGGTATCGCTTTAGTCGCTAAATTAAGAGAAATACCGAGTTATGAGCATATTCCAATATTAATGGTGACAACTGAAAGCGCAGACTACCGGAAGCAAAAAGCGAAGGTGAATGGTGCAACGGGTTGGCTCGAAAAACCAATTTCTGAAGCCCGAATACTCAAAGCGATAGCAAAAGTATTAGGTTAAGCAACCTGTGCACTAGACTTATTATTTTGAATAAACCATTCAAGTGGTTTGTTCAGTGTTTCCATTAGATTATTAAGATCTTGTAATTGAACTTGTAGTAATTCAGCCGTTTTATTTAGCTCATTCATTCGCGATTCTAATGTGTCGCGAGACTCATTTATTTTTCGCAAACTTTCTAAACGTTTTTCCATTTGATCTTTATGTTCTTTGATTCTTGAAACTAAAGGCAACATTGCTGCCTTGCTCCATGAATTAGCTTCTTGATGAGCCTGATAAAGCGTATTACGCGCATGAGAAACCATTGAGATAAAGAATTTCTTCACTACAAAAGCCTGCTCGGTCATCGTCATAACCGGGCTATTACGATAGGCTTCAGCTTCAAAATACAAACGCTCTAAATCACGTTTATATTTTACGATGCTAAAAAGTCGTGGCTTTGTTTCTGTTAAACCATGTTCAGAATTAAATTGACGATAAATTGTTAAAACTAAACGGTTAACATTATCGACATTTTTATTAGCTTCATCCATCGTTTTATTGATGATGTCAAAAAAGTCTTTCATGGTATTTTTCAATTTCATCGTTGACCATGCGCCCGTCATATTTTTACGCGTTTCAGCCATTAATTTATCAAGAGCATTTATACTTAAAGTACCGAGTAATTTTGAATGATGTTCGTTAAAGGTTTTTTTGTTTGCCTGAAAACTCTCAACGGATTTATGGTAAACCGTTTGTTCTTGTCGAGTTTTCTTCATTAAGTGGACAATAACATCTTCATTTTTACCGCTTAGGCTACTTAATTCTTTGAGTTGATTGTTAGCTTCGGCAAGACGAGAGGCGATCATACCTTGGGCTTCAGTTGCCATTTGGCCAATTTCACCCAGTACATTTTCACGAACAATATTTTGTTTCGATGGCAATACATCCTTTGATAAAATAGACTCTAAAGCAAGAATGTTACTGCGTTTGATTAAATCAACATCATGTCGGATTTTAGCAAGTAAGCCTTTTTGTGCAGAAACCGGATAAACAGTATTTGTTTCGATTCTTAGCATTTTTGCCGTGGTGTTACATTGGGTTTCTATGCTCTTATTAATAGCTGCATCGTCTTTTAATTCATCCCATAGGGTATCTATTTTATTAAGCACAACAATACGGCCTGATTGTGATTCGCCGCCAAGTGGCTGTACATAGTGTTGCCACATTTCCATATCAGATTTAGTTACGCCTGTATCCGCTGCAAGAACAAATACAACTGCTTGCGCGCTTGGTAACATGTTTAACGTGAGTTCCGGCTCTGTGCCCATTGCATTAAGGCCAGGAGTATCAAGAATGGTTAAGCCTTCTTTTAGCAGTGGATGTGGGAAACTAATAAGGGCATGACGCCACATTGGTATTTCCACTAAACCATCCGCACCAACATGTGCAGCATCTTCAGCTGAGTGTAATGCGAGTTTTATTGCTTCTTCAGGTGTTACTTTTTTTGTTCGAATAATTTCCTGGAATGATTCGGCCATCGCTTCGGATGAATTTGTGTCTAAATCAATATGGGTCCAATTAATTGGATCGTTTTTTAGCTCGTTAATACTTGCGTCATCAAGCCGTGTTTCAATTGGAAGTAGTCGGATATAGTCTTTATCTGTTTTGTTATCGTGAAATAACTCGGTTGGACACATTGTGGTACGTCCGGCTTCAGATGGAAGCAGACGACGATCATATTCTGAAAAGAAAATAGCATTAATGAGTTCTGTTTTGCCTCGGGCAAATTCAGCGACAAAGGCAATGGTCAAATTATCGCTTTTTAAAGTTTGGACGAGTTCATAAATACGTAACTCAACTTCACTGCTACTCATCTTGTTAGTTTCTAACCAAGTTTGGAAACCTCCAATAGAAGATACAAGTTCAGTCTTCCATCGGCCATAAGCCTGCATTTGGTCTGTAAAGCGATCTGTAGCCATTTAATTCACTCAAAAGAAATTTGTATTTTTATAAATATAGCGTTAAATATCAGTAAAGTACACGCTTTTATTGAACTATCACATTAAAATGAGATACATTCCCAAGCTGTATCTCAGTGACACATTAAGGTTAACGGCAGTGATGTCTAAAATATTAGTTAAAAATTGTCCAATTAAGGAATTCTATTTAGGAATGCTTGAATTCATTTAATTGAGAGGGGATTTCCTTAAGGAGCTTAATCGAAATAGTTTTGTGACGGGCCGTCAGTCCTTTTGAAATAGAAATGGTTTTCTTTGGTAACTTAAACTCTTTGGATAAATATTGAATAAGGTATTTATTTGCCTCTCCATCGACAGGAGGTGCTTTGAGTCGTATTTTTAGGCGATGCTCATGTAAGCCACGCAATCTCAGCAGAACTTGCGCGTGGTTGAATAATTACATGTAGTTCTAAGATATTGTTTTATAGCTAAGAAAGGTAGTTTGCATTTGAAATGGCTAGATTCTTAGTATAAAAAATGAGGCTATTTACCACGGCTAATTTTATAAACATCAGCACAAAAAATGCGAACATTGGCGAGAGATCCAAGCCTGACATTGGAGGAATTAGTCGTCGAAAAGGTCTCATTACAGGATTGATCACTTGGCTAATAAGCCCAACAATGGGGTTGTAACCTGCAGGATTTATCCAGCTGATAATTGCGATAATGGCAATTCCGACAATATAGATATTAATCCAGAGACTTAATAGCTCAGCAATTGACCACAAAATCACCCCTGGAAATGTTGGCAAGGGTACACCTGGAAAGAAACCAACAATAAAGAGAACAAAGCACTGTAATACGATTACTAATACAAGTGCTGGAATATCGAGTCCTCGGTATCCAGGAATAAATCGGCGTAACGGCATAAGGGGTGGGTTGGTTACTTTATAGATAAATTGAGAAATAGGGTTACTAAAATCGGCGCGCACCCATTGAAATAAGAAGCGCAACATTACCGCAAGAATATATATGCCAAATAAAGCATCGATTAGCCATACTGATGCAGAACTAAAATTTGCGCCCATTTCTTTTTCCTACAAAGTTGTTGATGAATGATTTAATTTTTATCAAGTTCAATAGCCAGTTCTTTTGAACGATCATAGGCTGCTTGCATAGCTTTGCCAAATATTTTCGGTAATTGGTTTTCCATCAAAGTGTCGATAGCTCGTTCAGTTGTGCCGCCGGGGGAGGTGACACGCTGACGTAAAGTGGATAATTCTTCATCACTTTGTGAAGCCAATTTTGCAGCACCAAGAGCGGTTTGTTCTGTTAATTGACGCGCAGTTTTAGCATCTAATCCTAGCGTTTCAGCGGCTGCTTGCATCGCTTCCATCACTAAAAAGTAGTAAGCCGGTCCGCTTCCAGAGAGCGCAGTAACGCTATCAAGTAAGTCTTCACTATCAATCCAAAGTGCTATTCCTATAGCTTTCATTATGATATCAGCAAAGTCTTTTTGCTCGGATGAGACAAGTTTATTTGCATAAAGTCCGGTTGCGCCTGCTTGAACCAAGGCGGGTGTATTTGGCATTGAGCGTATAACAGCAACATCGCTACCAAGCCATTTTGTTAAAGAGTTTATTTTTAAGCCTGCAGCAATCGACAAATAGACAGCTTTGCTATTACTCGCATCGAGTTCAGTCAATACTGACTTCATCACCTGTGGTTTAACGGATAAAACAATCACGTCACATTGATCGACAAGCGCTTGATTAGACGAAGCAGGGATAATTGAAAAGTCTGTTTTTAGCTTTTCTAACGTTTCTTTAGAGTGATCGGATACTTGAATACTTAGATTCAACGAGGTATCGGCTATCAGACCGCCAATAATGCTGCGAGCCATATTACCTCCACCGATAAAACCGATGGAAAAAGATGTATTTGAGTGAGTCATGCTGCGTACCCTATCATATTGCGTCCTCTAAAAGATAAGCACTTTATTTTCTAAGCTATTCTGAAATGGCTAGTTTCTTGGGCCAAAGATGGCAGTACCAATTCTAACCATGGTCGAACCTTCAGCAATTGCGGCCTCTAAATCGTTGCTCATACCCATCGAAAGCGTATCAAGTGACTCGCTATTCGGTAAATTTTCGAACAATGTTCGTAATTCAGCAAACGCTTTATGCTGCTGTTCTTTTGTTGATTGTGCCGGTGGAATGGCCATAAGACCATGTAGTTCGATACGAGGCAGTTGAATAATGGCAGAGGCTAAGTCATTTAAGTTTTCGGGCTCAATACCTGATTTTTGTGATTCTCGGCCAATATTTACCTGAATACATATTTTTAAAGCGGGGAGGTGCGAGGGACGTTGTTCACTCAGGCGTTGTGCAATTTTTAGCCGGTCAATGCTGTGTACCCATTGAAAATTTTCCGCAATAGCGCGTGTTTTATTCGATTGAATCGGCCCAATATAATGCCATTCTAAATTGAATCCCTTGTCACTTAATGCCTGTATTTTTGGCAAAGCATCTTGTAAATAGTTCTCACCAAAACGTATTTGCCCGGCTTCCGCAGCGGCTTGAACCGCTGTAGCTGGCTGAGTTTTGCTCACCGCTAACAATTGGATGCTGTCTACTTGCCTATTATTTGCTTTGGCAGCATCAATTATTTGTGTCTGAACGGCTTTAAGTCGTTGCGATAGGTTGTTCATATTAAATAAGCATTTCTTTATATATAGTTACTTGCCATGCTAAAGCTGACAAGGTAGTTTAGAAAAGTAAATTTTGGCCGATAACAAGTCTGTCAGCTAGACTATTATATAGTATAAGCCTTGTCGGTAACGTTCTAATATTTGTGTGTGTTGTCATATAAAGGTGTTTAACCATATTCTATACAACCCTAATTTATAATTTGGAAAAAAAAGAATCGCATTATGGATATAACTGAATTGCTCGCCTTTGGCGTAAAAAATGGCGCATCGGATTTACACTTATCAGCAGGCTTACCGCCAATGATTCGTGTCGACGGTGATATAAAAAGAATTAACGTTCCACCCTTAGAACATAAAGTCGTACATTCATTAATTTACGATATTATGAATGATAAACAACGAAAAGATTATGAAGAATTCTTAGAAACCGATTTCTCTTTTGAAATTCCTGACCTGGCGCGTTTTCGGGTTAATGCTTTTAATGTGAATACCGGTGCCGCAGCGGTATTTCGTACTATTCCATCAAAAGTATTAACAATGGAAGAGTTAGGTTGCCCTGGTATTTTTAGAGATATTGCCGATAATCCTCGCGGTGTTGTTTTAGTAACAGGGCCAACTGGCTCAGGTAAATCAACTACCCTTGCCGCAATGGTTGATTATAAAAATGAAAAAGAACATGAGCATATTTTAACGATTGAAGATCCAATCGAATTTGTTCATGAAAGTAAAAAATGTTTAGTGAATCAGCGTGAAGTGCATTTACATACACATGGCTTTAATGAAGCCTTGCGCTCAGCATTACGTGAAGATCCCGACATTATTTTAGTTGGCGAATTACGTGATTTGGAAACAATACGTTTAGCCTTAACCGCAGCAGAAACAGGTCATTTAGTATTTGGGACTCTGCATACTAGCTCAGCGGCGAAAACCATTGATAGGATTATTGATGTATTCCCAGCCGCGGAAAAAGATATGGTGCGTTCAATGTTGTCAGAATCTTTACGAGCCGTTATCTCTCAAACGTTAATGAAAAAAATTGGCGGTGGTCGAGTCGCGGCGCATGAGATTATGATAGGTTCTCCGGCAATACGAAATTTAATTCGTGAAGATAAAGTTGCGCAAATGTATTCAGCCATTCAAACCGGGAATAATGTGGGTATGACCACACTCGATCAGACCTTACAGGATTTGGTTGGGCGGGGAATAGTAAGCAAACAAGAGGCTAGAATGCGGGCCAGTAACAAAGCCGATTTCGACTGATGCGAATAACGAGAGACTCGATTGCGGCGTTAAAAATTTTTTCAAAATGCTCATTTACTAATGTAAATTCCGCGTTTTCAAAAACTTTTGCCTTGCACTCAAGCCTCTCGTTATCCGCATAGAAATAGAATTAGAAAGTAAGTTTAAACGTTAGGGACTAATTAATTAAGGTTAACTGATGGATTTTGAATCGTTATTAAAATTGATGGTGCATAAAAACGCATCGGATTTATTTATCACTGCCGGTGTTGCGCCGAGTTTAAAAGTGAATGGTAAGTTAGCGCCGGTTACTCAGGGCACCTTGACGCCAGTGCAATCACGCGAAATAGTGGTGAGCATTATGACACCTGCTCAGCGTGAAGAATTTGAACGTACTAATGAGTGCAACTTTGCCATCTCGGCAAGTGGGATTGGTCGTTTTCGTGTGAGTGCTTTTGTGCAACGTAATCATGCTGGCATGGTATTGCGTAAAATTGAAACCAATATCCCAACCATTGAAGAATTAGGTTTACCGAGTATATTGCGAGACCTTGCAATGACGAAGCGTGGCTTGGTTTTGTTTGTAGGTGCAACCGGTTCAGGTAAATCAACATCACTTGCATCTATGATTGGTTTTAGAAATAAAAACAGTACAGGTCATATCATTAGTATCGAAGATCCAATTGAGTATATACATCACCATGAGGGTTGTATTATTACGCAACGTGAAGTGGGTTTAGATACTGACACTTTTCAGTCAGCTTTAAAAAATACATTACGACAAGCTCCCGATGTTATTTTAATTGGTGAAATACGAACACGAGAAACAATGGATCATGCGATTGCTTTCGCTGAAACGGGGCATCTCTGTTTAGCTACTCTGCATGCGAATAACGCTAACCAAGCGATGGACCGTATCATTAACTTTTTCCCGGAAGATCGTCGTAACCAACTATTGTTAGATTTGTCATTGAACATGAAAGGCTTTGTCGCACAACAGCTTATACCTAAACCTGATGGTTCAGGACGTGTATTGTGTGCTGAAATTTTAATTAATACGCCGTTGATGTCTGACCTTATTCGAAAAGGCGATATTCATGAAATGAAGGGTTTGATGTCTCGCTCCAGAGAAAATGGCATGCTCACTTTCGATCAGGCGTTATATGATTTATATAAAGATGGTGAGATAACATATGAAGATGCAATTAATCACGCAGACTCAGAAAATGAATTAAGGTTAATGATTAAGTTGGGTGAATCATCTGGTGACCCAGCTGTTATTTCACAGGCACTTGATGGTGTGACGATTCAAGAAACAGATTAGTATTGTAACTATTAATAAAAAAGGGGCGTTAAGCCCAGTGCTGATCAGTTAAGAGAATAAAACCTATAAAATTAGTTCCCTCCCCTTCAAGGGGAGGGTTAGGGTGGGGTGATTTTAACTCTCCCCTCCCCCTAGCCCCCTCCCGAAATGGGAGGGGGAATAAAATCAAGTTCTTAAGTGAATGGCATTAGGCGTTAAGCCCCTTTTTTATTTTTTTCATTATATAGAAAAGTTTTGTATGGATAATGAGAGGGCAGAGTACAAGGCAAACGCCTCCGCAATAAACTATAAGTGCCAGTAAAATAAATTACTGGCACTAAAAAAAGCGGAGCTTACAGTTAGTAAGTGAGCATTTTGAGGAGGTGTTTAACGCCGTAATCTGTTCTCTCATTATTCAGACTAGTTTGCGATGATGCTTGTATGTAATATACCGATTTCTTTACCATTATCCTTAACAGGAATAGAAAGTTGAATACTACTAAGTTTTGTTGTTGGATCAGCTTTTACTTTTTTTGAATTCCAAACTTTACCACGAATAGCTTTAGTGAAAGCCGGGCGATCAGCAATATTGAAAATAGCAGGTTTTTTACTACCCGCAACTAGATTACCCTTTTTATCGCGTAAGAATAATTTACCTAATGACTTATCATTATCCCAAGTAAGTAATTTCATTCCTGCAGGGTTTGTTAAATAAGCTTTAACTTTAGAATTGGATGCAGCTAATGGTTTCCAGGTTTTATTATCCATATTAGCTTTATTGCTATTTGCTTGAAGAACAGCTTTAACAATAACAGGATCTTTAGCCCATTCAGTTAATTTTGTTTTATATATATCAAGTTTAACTTGTAAGTCAGGGGTAATGCCTCCAGCGTGCACTGAAGTAAAGCTTAATAGCATAGTAAATAGTATTGATATTAATTGAACGCGAGACGTACGCAGAGTATTTATCATGGGTGATATTCCTTTAAGTTAGTTAATCCAAAATGAAAATTATTTAAGACGCGAAGATTAAAGACTTAAAGAAAATAAAACTATGAAGTAGTAGGCATTAAAAATGTGAATTTATAATATTTGTGATGAACTTCAAGATATAGGTCGATTGCTAATTTATCAAATTAGAAAACAGTTGAGGCTTCAAAAACAGGGCCATCTACACAAACACGTTTCATTGCAGGGCCTTGCTCCGTTTTAACCTCAACGACACACCCTGCGCAACCACCAACCGCACAGGCCATAAACTCTTCTAAGGACACTTGGCAGGGGATATTAAATTCTTTCGCGAGATCTGCAACAGCTTGAAGCATAGGGTGGGGACCGCAAGAAAAAATTTCGACTTCGTTGCGTTCGTCATCAGTTAATTTATTTAACCAAAGACGAGCGAGGTCAGTAACATAACCTTCATAACATCCCGGATAATCTTGCATACTTGCAAGACGACATGGAATATTCCAGTCTTCCATTAAAGGCATGGTCGCGGTGACATCAGAGGGTACGCCCGGAATAATAAATTGTGACGGTTGTGCCGTAAATGGAAAGGGTACTTCTGAACCTAGAATCATAAAGGGTTGATAGAGACTACGATGTTTTTTTAACTCATCGGCAATAAATATCATCGGAGGCATACCCACGCCGCCGCCAATTAAAAGGGGGCGTTTATATTTTTCATGCAGTTGAAATGGCTTGCCGATTGGGCCAAGAATATCTAACACTTCGCCTTGCTTACGTAGAGCAAGTTGCCGCGTTCCTTCACCTAATACTTTATATAAAAAATCAACCATACCGGTAGTGGGTTCGGTTTTCATGATAGAAATTGGACGACGCATTGGCAATGATGGTGAGCATTGAATGTGAACAAAACTCCCCGGTTTGGCCTCTGCTGCAATCTTGGGTGCACGTACACGCAAAATAAATTGATCGCCAGGGTAGCTTTCCTGTGAAATTATTTCAGCAAGTTCTACATTGATCGTATCGCGATGTGGTTTTTTCATATTTGTTTTATTCGGTTGTGTTAAGGAGAGTTAGTTAGCTTTGATATGTAATCGTGCCAGCAAGTAAAGTATGACTCACCTTGCCTTGAAGTTCCCAGTCAGTAAATGGTGAGTTATGACCGGCGCTAATAAATTCAGAAGGATTAACTGTCCAACTTGTTGTTGGATCAAAAATACAAATATCAGCAGAACTTCCAATCGATAAGCTGCCCGCTTTAATGCCTAATATATTTGCAGGTTCAATGGTTAACTTAGACACCATTGTTGTTAAATCAATTACCTTGTCATTCACTAAACGCAGGCTAAGAGGAAGTAACGTTTCTAATCCACTTATGCCGGGTTCTGTTGCACTAAAAGGTGCAAGTTTTGCATCTGCGCAATGCGGTTGATGGTCGCTACATAAAACATCAATGGTATTTTTTTGTAGGCCGATACGCAGGCCGTCTTTATCACGCTGAGATCTCAATGGGGGAATAACGTGGCAGTTACTATCAAAGAAACCAATATCTAAGTCGACTAAATGCATATGATGAATACTGGTATCAACCGTTACCGGTAAGCCTTGTTCTTTTGCTTGGGCTATCATATGTAATGCATTTGCTGATGTAATATGTGAAAAGTGCGCGCGTACGCCGGTTTGTTCAATTAACATTAAGTCACGTGATACGGCAGCGGTTTCGGCTGACTCAGGAATGGCTGGCAAACCTAATCGCGTTGATACGGCCCCTTCATGGGCGCAGCCATTATTTGCTAAACCAACATCTTCAGAGTGTAAAAAAATAGTTAAACCACAACTGGCGGCATATTCCATAGCGCGTCGCAACACTAAAATATTCTTAAGAGGTTTTAAACCATTGCTGACCCCAACACTATTGGCTTGTTTTTTCAAAATAGCCATTTCACTTAAGTGGTCGCCTTGCAATCCAAGTGTAAGAGCCGCCTGAGTAACAACATTACATTTTGCAGCTGTAACCGAGCGTTGATTAATGAGCTCAGCAACTGCAACTGAATCAATACATGGCTCGGTATCTGGTGGAATGCAAACGGTTGTAATCCCACCCGCCGCAGCAGCGGCGGATTCAGATGCAATGGTACCTTTGTATTCTAAACCGGGTTCACGGAAGCGTGCGCAAAGATCAACAATACCTGGCATTACAATTTGATTTGATGCATCAATGATTTTCTTTGCTTTAAAGCCTTCCGGAGCCTTACCAATACTTTCAATTTTTCCGTTAGAAATATAAACGTCATTAACTGCATCAATATTGTTTGCAGGGTCGACTACGTGACCTTGTTTAATTAAAATTTTCATGTGGATGTTCCTTCAGTACTCTCTGCTGAAGGTTGTCGACCTAGAGTCATCGACATAATCGCCATCCGCACTGCAATGCCATTGGTCACTTGTTCCAAGATAACTGACTGTGGTCCATCGGCAACAGCTGATTCAATTTCTACGCCACGATTAATTGGACCAGGATGCATTAAAATAGCATCAGGCTTCGCCAGTTTTAATTTTTCACTGTTGATTCCATAGGTATTAAAGTATTCATGTTCGCTTGGCAGTAATGCGCCACTCATACGTTCGCGTTGTAAACGTAACATCATGACGACATCAACATCTTTCAAACCTTTTTCCATATCATGATAAACATGAATACCTAAGGATTCAGTCCCTGGTGGAATAAGTGTATTTGGTGCAATAACACGTATTTCAGGAACACCGAGTGTGTTGAGTGCATGTATTTGAGAGCGAGCAACACGTGAATGCATAATGTCGCCGACAATTGCAACGCGTAATTTTGTAAAGTCTTGTTTATGTCTGCGAATGGTAAACATATCCAACATTGCTTGCGTTGGATGTGCATGTTGTCCATCACCTGCATTGATAACACTAATATGAGGTGAAACGTGTTGCGCTATAAAATGCGCCGCACCACTTAGATTATGTCGTACCACAAACATATCGCAATGCATGGCTTCGAGATTTCGCAACATATCTAAAAGACTTTCGCCTTTAGAAGTCGAAGAGGTATCAATATTAATATTTAATACATCAGCAGATAAACGTTTTGCAGCAAGTTCAAATGTGGTGCGTGTTCTGGTACTTGCTTCAAAAAATAAATTAACAATGGTTTTACCGCGAAGCAAAGGGACTTTTTTAACTTGTTGAGTACCAACCGTTGAAAAGTTCTCAGCGGTGTCGAGAATATCCGTTAGTGTTTGTCGTTTTAAACCATCAATTGTTAAAAAGTGTCTTAGTAGATCGTTTTGATCAAATTGAATATCGGTTTGTTTCATGATGTTTTTTCAGGCTCTTTATTAAATTCTAATACTAACGGCTCAGGGCCGGTTAATTTAATGTAGTGATTTTTTTGCATATCTAATTTTTTACCGACAATATCGGCAGTAATAGGAAGTTCTTTCCCTGCACGTTCAATAAGAGCAACTAAGGTAACGGATGCTGGTCGACCATAATCGAAAATTTCGTTCAGTGCGGCACGAATAGTTCGGCCCGTTTGTAAAACATCATCAACGAGAATAATGTGTTGGTCATCGACACTAAAAGGCAAACTCGAAGGTTGCACCTGTGGATGCATACCAACACGAGTGAAATCATCACGGTAAAAGCTAATATTTAAAGAGCCAAGGGGTTGTTCGATTTTTAGTGATTTATGAAGTGCTTCGGCAACCCAAACACCGCCGGTGTGAATACCAATCATGTGGGGATTAGAAATTGCATTTTTTTCGAGATAAGAATTAAGCTCAGAGGCCATTGAGGTCAGCAGTTTGTTTACATCTTGCTGTTCAGGCATCTAGTATTCTCTCTATAGTAATGGAAGTTAATTGGGTTTATTGTCGAAACCAGCTTTCAACTATCAACTGCGCGGCTATTTTATCAATATCCATAGCCATTTGTCTTTTATTTGTCTGTTTTTTATTGCGATTTATCTCTTTAAGCCGATCTTCGGCTTCATATGAGCTTAATCGTTCATCCATAAATTCAACTGGGAGGTTAAAACGACCGTTTAGACGGTTGCCAAATTTTTTAGCAGCTAGGGTCATGGCTTGCTCTTCACCATCAAGATGAACTGGAAGTCCTACCACTAAAATATTTGGCAGCCATTCTTTAATAAGTTTTTCAATACCATCCCAATCAGGCTTTTGATTTGGGCTTAATAGCGTGATTAAAGGGGTGACCGTTTGGGTGACGGACTGACCAACGGCGATCCCTATTTTTTTTGTGCCGAAGTCGAAACCTAGGATTGTTTTTGTGTCTTGGGGCATGGAGGTATTTTAACATATGTGAGGGAGGGGTGCTTCCTTACAGGAAACGAGAAAGTGAATGTGCAAAGAGTGCTTGATTTCTTTATTCGTCATTCCCGCGAAGGCGGGAATCTAGTCTGTATCTTGGGTTTTTGATTTTTTTTAGAGTTGCGTATCCAAAGTACTACGTGGGGCAGACTCTTTGCTTTAGTTGGAAAGTGTAGGGAGCTTGGTAGACGTCCACTCTCTTTGTTCGTTGACATAAGTGGCCGTAAGACCAAGAAACGGCCACTAAATAAGTGCGCGTGTAAATGTTGGTCTTTGTTAGAGTCGTATTTGCTTGCGCAAAGACTGGTGTGCGGGACGTTGTTGCCTCGACTACCGAGGTTCGCGTTGCTCTCTCAGGCATAAGTGCGCGTGTAAATGTTGGTCTTTGTTAGAGTCGTATTTGCTTGCGCAAAGACTGGTGTGCGGGACGTTGTTGCCTCGACTACCGAGGTTCGCGTTGCTCTCTCAGGCATAAGTGCGCGTGTAAATGTTGGTCTTTGTTAGAGTCGTATTTGCTTGCGCAAAGACTGGTGTGCGGGACGTTGTTGCCTCGACTACCGAGGTTCGCGTTGCTCTCTCAGGCATAAGTGCGCGTACAGGAAACGCGCACTAAGAATGGCCGATATCTGTTGAGATTAAATCCATTTCAATGCCTAGGTGTTTTGCAGCTTGCGACCATTGGTTTTCTGTTGGTGTGTCAAAAAGTACTTCTTCACTTGCTTGCCCACTTAGCCAGGCGTTGGAAAGCAATTCTTGTTCAAGTTGTCCTTCACCCCAACCAGCATAACCCAGCATAATCAAAAAGTTGTGCGGTCCTTCGTTTAATGCAATGGCTTCTATAATATCTTGAGACATGGTTAAGCTAATGGAATCAGATACGACCATTGTTGCATCCCATTCATTGTCATTGTTTTTGTCTGTTTTATGTAAAACGAAACCACGATCGGATTGTACTGGACCGCCTGCATAGACGGGTATAGACGCAATATCAGGATCATCAGTTGGTAATTTTAAGTGATCGAGTAAATCGCCAAGTCCAACATCAAGTGGTCGGTTAATGGTGACGCCCATTGCTCCACCATCATCATGATTACAGATATAGCTAACAGTGTGAAAGAACTCAGGATCTTCCAAGTTTGGCATCGCAATTAAAAATTGATTGGTTAAGCAGGTAATATCGGAGTCGCTCATAGAGTCTAAGTATTGACCACTCTTTGCTAGAGCGCAAGCAACGGAGCCACGAAATCATAGTCTCCGTTGAAAATTAACGTGCAGACATTCCGAATCGATTATTATTCTTAAAACGCCAAACACGGGGAATATGTAAAACTTTTGTATCTTGTAATATTTCTTCTGTTAATGGCGGGTAAGGTGACCCTAAACGAACAATGCGTATGGCTGCTTTATCAAGAACGGCATGCCCGGACGAACGTAGTATTTTAACATCAAGCAAACTTCCATCAGGGTTAATCGCTACATCCATTAATAATGTTCCGGTAATGCGTTGTTGGATAGCGGCTGTTGGGTAATTAATATTACCAATACGTTCTACTTTAGAGCGCCACGCATCAAGGTAGTTAGCAAAACGGTGCTGTTTAGCATTGGCGGCATTAATATAAGTGTGTTCAGGATTTTTTTGATAGGTTTGTTTTAGACGGTTTATTTCAGCACTAATATGAGCAATTTCGCGGCTACGTTCAAAGAGTTGAGCTGCGGTAATTTTTTTTGTTTCAATCGGAACGATTTCTTGTTGCTTTTGGCTTTGTATTTTTGTTTTAGATTGATCAACCGTTAATAATTCTTGTTGTAGTGTCTGTTCTTTGACCTTGGGCGGTGTCACTTCATCGCGGCTATTGGGAGCAAACCCTTGTTCTTCCGTTGGTGTTGGATTTGAAAAAGGGCTGCTAGGTCGAACTTTATCGTTAATGTTGCCGCCACCAATCTGATTGGCTTGCGCAAGATAGTCGGCTTCTTTGGGGGCCTCTTCATTTTTACTGTGCACAAGCGTAATTTCCATTGTGCTTAATTCAGAGGAATCTTTTAGTAATTCTAAATCAAAACTAACGCCTAAAATAATAATCGCATGAATAGCGAGGGCGAAAAAAATGGTCATACTGAGGCGTTCAGAACTTTTATTCGTATTCGTTAGGCTTGGTTGTGCAGCTGCAGTGGACATGGCTAATACTGTATCATGTTTTTTTGATTGAGAAGATATTAGCGGTTTAAATAGAGGGCTTCAACTTTTTGTCGTGCCCACGGTGTTTTTCGTAAGAATTTAAGGCTAGAGCTAATACTTGGATCGTGGGTAAAACATTTAATATTGATCCGGCGTCCTAATTCTTCCCAACCATATTTTTCTTCTAGCTCGGTGACTATCATCTTCAATGTTATGCCGTGAAGAGGGTCTTGTTTACGAGGTTGATCCTTTGTGTCAGAAGTCACTTTTTGCCTATTTAGGGTTAAAGCCGAAAATGCTTTGCATGTTCAGGCGTAAAAAATCATAAGTGTCAGTATAAAGAAACTGACACTAAATAAGTTTGCGTGTTAATGTTGGTCTTTATTAGTACCATCTTAGCTTGCGCAAAGACTGGCGTGGTGGACATTGTTACCTTGACTGCCGAGGTTCGCGTTGCTCTCCCAGGCATAAGTGCGCGTACAAAAAGACGCGCACTAAATTTTTAGTTATTCGTCTTTATCGTTCATTATTTTATTGTCTTGGGCTGATTTGGACTCGTCCTTTTTAACTCGGATTTTGCTTCCTGCTACATCTTTGCCATTTAGACTTTTCATTGCGGATTTAGCATCACCGGCATTGGGCATTTCGATAAAACCAAAGCCTTTGGAAACATTCGTCAGTTTATCCATCACTATCGTGCAAGATTGTACGCTACCGTGCGTTTCGAATAATCTTTGCAGTTCGGCTTCGGAGGTAGTGCGGGCTAGGTTGCGTATTAGTAGTTTCATGTTTTTTCCATATTAATTTAACTTAAGTGTAGCCTAATAGTACTTGAGGCATATTCTGCAAAGCTGCTTACCGTCATTCCCGCGAAGGCGGGAATCTAGTGGGGTGTATCTAGCGCACTTTGCTTCGCAAGTGAGGTATAAGTGCGTGCATCAGATGTCGGCTGAGCCTGGTTGAAAGAGATCATAAGTGCGCGCATCAGGTGTTGGCTGAGCCTGGTAGAAAAAGATCATAAGTGTTCGTACTCGCATTATGTGTTGGGGCATCTGGTTGAAAGAGATCATAAGTGCTCGTACTCGCATTATGTGTTGGGGGTATCTGGTTGAAAGAGATCATAAGTGGCCGTAAGACAAAAATAACGGCCACTAAAAAAGCCCGCGGTAGCGAGCTTTCTAAGTAAAACTAACAACCATAAATTATGGTTACTTAATTTTTGCTTCTTTGTATTCAACGTATTTACGAACAACTGGATCGTATTTCTTGATAACCATTTTGTCTGGCATGGTTTTCTTGTTTTTAGTTGTTGTGTAAAAGTGACCAGTGTCGGCACTTGATACTAATTTGATTTTATCACGCATGATTTGCTTCCTTTAAACTTTTTCGCCACGACTGCGCATTTCAGTCAAGACACTATCAATACCTTTCTTATCGATAATACGCATACCTTTTGTCGTTAAGCGTAAACGTATAAAACGGCTTTCAGACTCAACCCAAAAACGGTGAGTTTGTAAATTAGGTATAAAACGGCGACGGGTTCTATTTTTCGCGTGGGAAACATTGTTTCCTGACATAGGGCGTTTACCCGTTACTTGGCATACTTTTGCCATAATTCTGCTCCAAAAACGTAAGAATTACACTGAAACGGGCTTATTTGCATGTAACAGTGTCAAAAAGAGGGCGCATTTTAAGGAAATAAGCGGCTCGTGACAAGGTTTATTCACAGGAATTAGATAATAATTAAGATATTCTTGAAAGCGCATAAAACGGCTTTAATCACAAAGACTAAAAAGAGGTCCTAAAGAGGGGGGCCGTTTAATTTGACCTCTAAATTAGGAATACAGGTAACGGCTTGGACTCAAAGAATGTACTAAAATCACATGCTATATCGACAAAAAACCACTAAATAGGAAGCTTAAGATGATGCGAAAGTTACTTTTTGTATTACTTACACTTATTGCTATGCCTGTTTGCAGCGACTGCGGTTTAGTGGCTGGAGACTATGCCAATGTAGGCGGCAGCGAAGAGTCGACCAGCTTATTATTAGTCGCAAATAAAACATTCATCCTGGAACATGGAACCTGGCAACCCGGGCAATATAAGAATAGGCAATCTTCTAAGGTTGAAGGGACTTGGTCTTGTAAACAAAATCAAGTCACGCTTAAAGTAAATAATGAGGTGGTTACTACCAAGTTCATCGTGATAGGTAAAAACCCACTTGGCATCAAAGCAGATACCAAGGTGCTCAGTTTTAGTTCCAGTTCTGGTTCGAAAACAAGCTCAAAGATAGCGTACCTTGCGAATGAAATTTTGTACCCAACTTCAGCAGTATCCCACTAACCAAAATAGATAAATGGATACGCTTTTTGATTTTATATCAAATGCAAACTTGCCTTCATTTGTTGGTGAAGTACGCGCACAATAAAAATATCTGAATGTCTTTCTAAAAAGTATATTGCATGGTGTTGATATAAATAACGTTTATATTGGGGGCGGATATCATCAATTTTTTGGGCGATGGAGGGATTAACCGCGGTTTCAATAATGCATTCCTCTAGCCCCAGCAAATAGGCGGCAGCCTGGTCTTTACCAAAGGTTTGCCGAGTGTATTGATAAATGTTCCGAAGATCCTTTTCGGCTTTATTTGAAAGTGTATAACTCATCCTTGTTGATTGGTTTCCTTTTCAGAGCGAATAATGTCTTGGATAGTTAAAGATGATTCGCCACTTTGTTCGCCTTCAATTAAGGCAATTTTGATTAAATCATTTCTCGTTAAGTTCTCGCGTATTAAGTCACGTATATAGTCGCTTGCATTTGCATAGCGGCCGCTACTAACTTGTGAGTCGATCCACGTTCGCATTTCATCTGGAAGTGAGATATTGAGTGTTGCCATAGGTTGACCTTACAAAATGAGTATGTGTTCTCTAATTATGGCATATATTGGCAAAGTTTGTCATAAAGTGGATATACATTGATTACAATAAACCCCGCTCAGTAAATGACACACAGTAACCATCTCCTACAATAATATGGTCGAGTACGCGTATTTCAACCATTCCAAGCGCTTTACGGAGTTGCTCGGTGATTTGCTTATCTGCTTGACTGGGTTCTGCCACGCCAGATGGGTGATTGTGTGCAAAAATAACTGCCGCAGCATTTTGGGATAAGGCTTTTTTTACCACTTCACGCGGGTAAACGCTTGCTCCTGCTAGGGTGCCATAGAAAAGCTCTTCATATTGAATAATTCTATTTCGATTATCCAGATAAATGCAGGAAAATACTTCATGTGGGTAGTCGCGCATTTTTGCCTGGAAATAGTGTTTGGTTGTATCAGGGCTGGTTAAGGAGTCACTACGTTGAAGGGATTCCAGTAAATGCCGCTGACTAAGCTCGAGTACGGCTTGCAGTTGTGCATATTTTGCCGGGCCGAGTCCAAGGTGTTGGCAAAAGTCTTTTTGACTGGCAGTGAGTAAGTTGCGTAGCCCACCAAAATTATTGATTAACTCTCTGGCGAGATCAACCGCGGTTTTACCTTTTATACCGGTGCGAAGAAAAATGGCGAGTAATTCGGCATCTGATAATGTTTTTGACCCCTGTGATAGAAGTTTTTCACGAGGGCGCTCGAGCTCGGGCCAGTCCGTTATGGGCATTTTAGATCTCCTTATCTATTTATTAACCGAATATACGAGAAAATGTGCTTATTTCACAGCGAATTGTAAAAACTTTGTTAGAATAAAACTTATGAAGAGATTGGCTAACAAACGGATTTTATTGGGAATTACAGGCAGTATTGCTGCATATAAGGCGGGTGAGATTATACGCCGCTTGCGAGAGTACAATGCCGAAGTGCGTGTGGTGATGACTAAAGGTGCCACCGAGTTTGTTACACCATTAACCTTTCAAGCCTTATCAGGCAATCCTGTTCATTTACACTTATTAGATAATGACGCTGAAGCGGCTATGGGGCATATTGAATTGGCTCGTTGGGCTGATGTTATTTTAGTTGCGCCTGCCAGTGCGGATTTTATTAGTCGTTTATGTCTAGGCCGAGCAAATGATTTATTGGGTGCGCTTTGCTTAGCGAGTAATGTTCCTTTAGGGCTAGCGCCGGCAATGAATCAACAAATGTGGAAAGATCCTGCAACACAAACAAATGTGCAAACTTTGCGTAGTCGAGGTGTTTTATTATTTGGCCCCGATAGTGGTGAGCAGGCTTGCGGTGATGTTGGAGAAGGCCGTTTAATGTCCCCTAGCTTATTACTCGAAGCGCTTGCCGATGTATTTGTAACAGGGAGTTTAACGGGGCGTACCGTTTTAGTAACGGCCGGGCCTACGATTGAGCCCATTGATCCTGTTCGTTATTTATCCAACCATAGCTCGGGCAAAATGGGATATGCGATTGCTTCCGCTGCGATGGAAGCCGGTGCCGAAGTTATATTAATAAGTGGGCCTGTTGACCAGGCATTAACGGTTCCACATACCGTTAAAGTGGTCAACGTGACAACGGCTGAGCAGATGCTTGAGCAGACTCAAGAATTTACACATCAAGCCGATATCTTTATTGCCGCTGCAGCTGTTGCCGATTATCGTCCCGTACAAGAAAATACAGAAAAAATTAAAAAATCTGCGGATACAATGATGTTACAGCTTCAGCGTAATCCTGATATTTTGGCAACAGTAAAGCGTGAAAACCCGTGGTTATTTAGTGTGGGCTTTGCTGCCGAGACAGAAGAATTAGATAAACATGCACGAAAAAAATTAGAAGACAAAGGCGTGGAAATGATTGCCGCCAATTGGGTAGGACATGCTGCCAATGAAACCAATGGTGTCTTTGGTAGTGATACCAATGCGCTCAAGTTGTTTTGGCAAGGTGGTGAATTGGAACTTGGTGTATCAAGTAAAGTCCGTTTGGCAAGAGAACTCGTGGCATTAATTGCTACTCAGTATGATAATGCGATTCAGTCAGGTAAACTCAATGCAGAGCAGCGCAATATAGAAAATATTGTTCAATTTAAAAGTAACGATAAAAAATAAATAGTAATTAACGACATCGCGCATATTAAAAATATTATATAGTTAGAAACAAAATTATTAGTGCAAACATTTTTTTGTTCTGGTAATACTCCGATATTTCAGTGTATTCATTGTAGTTAAAATTTCTTGGGGATAGTGTGATGCAAAAAATTCAGTTAAAAATTCTAGATGCGCGATTAGGCAATGAAATAGAAATGCCAAATTACGCTACAAGTGGTTCAGCAGGAATTGATCTTCGTGCTTGTTTGGATGAAACTTTAACGGTTAAGCCAGGTGAAACACATTTAATTCCAACCGGAATGGCCATTCACATAGCGGATGAATCTCTTGCGGCAATGATTTTACCACGTTCAGGTTTAGGACATAAACATGGGATTGTATTAGGAAACCTCGTTGGTTTAATCGATTCAGATTATCAAGGACAGTTGTTTGTTTCTTGTTGGAATCGCGGCAATGAAACCTTTACGATTAATGTTGGTGATCGTATTGCACAACTTATACTAGTACCCGTTATACAAGCAGAATTTGATATTGTTACAGAGTTTAATGAAAGTGAACGTGCGGCCGGTGGTTTTGGCCATACTGGACGAGCATAAAAAAGTATTAATTTAGGGATAGGTTGTAAATAATTTATGGCGAAAAAAGATAAACCATTACGTACTTCAAAGCGCAGTAAAAAAGATTCTTCAAAGAAATCAGGCTTAACACTTAATACGATTTCACTATCATCTTTTATTTTATTCAGTGCCACGTTTATAATTATGTTATATGTAATGCGTTGGAGCACTTTGAATATTATTCTTAATCAAAGTGAAGCAATTGAACGTAGTACAGCAGACCAATTTTCAAATCGTTTAAATTTATCCATTTCTACTTACACTAAAGGTCTTGCGGTTATAGCAAAGGATCCTCTGACTCGTCAGATTTTACTATCTGGGGATGCTCAAAAAATTACCAAGAGACAACAACAATTAGTAAAACTTTTTCCTAAAGGATTAAGTTTAAGATTAGTTAAAGAAGGCAATATTCGTACGACTAATCTAACGAGACCTCATGTTGGTTTTGCCTGTGTCGATATGCTGAACCAAGCCCGTAAACTAAAGAATACCCCAGGTGTTGAAACACATGTTTTTGGCTCAGCACAGCAACATATTGATTTTGTTTATCCAATATTAAATGCCGAGGGCACAAGGGTAAGTGGTTTCGTTCAATTAATGGTTAATGTTAATGTCCTTTCCTCTTGGTTGGATAAGTCCAATATAATTGATTACGTCGAACTGTATCAACAAGCCGGTACAGGGCACAAATCATTATTGATAGGTCGATCAGGTGATGCATCATTACGACAAAGTGAGTCGCCTCATAAATATCAAGTTGAACATTCAAAGTGGGAAGTGCGTGTTTGGCCAAGTACGAGTATTAATACACAGCATGATCAATTGTTAACTTATATATTATTGTTTGTTGGTGTTGGAATATTCGCAGGGATCATTTATTTATTTTGGCGTTCATTGAGTCGCGCATTAACAACGGACATAGATAGTCTCATTGGAGTCGTTGTAAGTACTCTTAATGGTGAAAAGAAATACCAATATAAAATGGAAATGAAAGAATTTAAGGATGCAGCAAAACATTTAAATGATGTTTTAAATAATCAAAGCACTGATCGAGAACGTGATGATGAATCTTCTAATATCGACGTTGCTAGCATGGAGCTGGATTTAGGCTCATCATCAATGTATACCTCAAGCGCATCAATGCAAGTTGAAGAGCTTGATGAGAGCTCGATGGCGGAAATTCAACAAAAGGCTACGCAAGCGCCTCAAAATAATCAAAATACCAGTGGGAGTATTCAGAAAAATATTCAACAAAGAAGCGGTCAATCAATTAAACAAACTGCAGAAGCCTCAATGAATAAAGTGATGTCGCCGATTCCTCCTGCGGAAATTTTTAAGGCGTATGATATCCGGGGGATTGTTGGCGTTAGTTTAAGTGCAGCTTATGCAGAATTAATAGGTAAGGCGCTCGGCAGTGAAGCGCTTGCACGTGGTGCTACGAATATTGCTTTTGCTCGTGACGGACGATTATCCGGACCTGAATTAGGCCAAGCATTAGTGAAAGGTATTTTATCGACAGGAATGGACGTTGTTGATGTAGGGATGGTTCCAACCCCGATTCTTTATTTTGCTGCACATGAGCAGACAAAAGGTTCTGGTGTGATGTTAACGGGTAGTCATAATCCACCCGATTATAACGGTTTTAAAATGGTATTGGCTGGCGATACATTGGCTGAAGAAAGTATTCAGAAACTGCGTAAACGCATTGAAATAAGCGACTTTGCTAGTGGAGCAGGTAATTACTCAACGGTACCCATGTTAGAAAAATACCTTAGCCGCATTACGTCTGATGTCAAAATGAAACGCCCACTTAAAATTGTTGTTGATTGTGGCAATGGTGTTGCGGGTGGCGTTGCTCCTCGTTTATATAAAGCAATGGGTTGTGAAGTTATTGAATTGTATTGTGACATTGATGGCAAATTTCCAAATCATCATCCTGATCCGAGCCAACCTAAAAATTTAGTAGATTTAATCGAAGCAGTAAAAGTACATAAAGCTGATCTTGGTATGGCATTTGATGGTGATGGCGATCGCCTAGGTGTTATTAGTTCAGATGGAAATATTATTTGGCCCGATCGTTTATTAATGTTATTTGCTAGCGATGTGTTGTCTCGAAATCAAGGCGCGCAAATTATTTTTGATATTAAATGTACCAGTAATCTTACTAAATATATTTGGGAAAAAGGTGGTGAACCTTTAATGTGGAAAACGGGGCATTCATTAATTAAGTCTAAAATGAAACAGTCTGGAGCTTTGCTTGCGGGTGAAATGAGCGGCCATATATTCTTTAAAGAACGTTGGTTTGGGTTTGATGACGGAATTTATAGTGGAGCACGTTTGTTAGAAATCTTAGCTGCAGAGGTTAGACAGCCCCGAGTTGTTTTTGCTAGTTTGCCTGACTCAGTTAATACTCCCGAATTGCAAATACAAATGGAAGAAGGGGCTCACCATGCATTTATTGATAAGCTACTTGATAACGCTGATTTCGGTTCGGCCAATGTCACGATGATTGACGGCCTTAGAGCTGACTATGCCGATGGTTGGGGGCTGGTTCGTGCATCGAATACGACGCCATGCTTAGTGCTGCGTTTTGAAGGTCAAACCAAAGAAGCAATGGCTAAAGTGCAGGCTAAATTTAAAGAAGTGTTACATAATATTGATGATACGTTAGATTTGCCTTTCTGATAACTTTCTTAATCTGTGCCCCATCACAAGGAGCTTTTTGCTTGGCTCCTTGTGATTAATCTTTCCTTTCTATTGTTATTCCCAATTTCCTCAGTTACCATTACTTCACTATTAATGAAAGTGAACATTAACTAACAGAATAATTATGAGCCTATCGACTGACCAAGCGACAAATATTGCGCACGTATTAAATACTTCTCTACCTTATATCCAACGTTTTCAAGGTAAGACGATGGTGATTAAGTATGGCGGCAATGCCATGACAGATGAATCACTTAAACAATCCTTTGCGCGTGATATTGTTTTAATGAAATTAGTTGGAATGAACCCGGTTGTCGTTCATGGTGGTGGTCCACAGATAGGTCAACTATTAGAAAAAATTGGTAAAGATAGTCAGTTTGTAAATGGAATGCGTGTTACTGATAATGAAACCATGGATGTGGTTGAAATGGTTCTTGGTGGTTTAGTTAATAAGGGAATTGTCGCGATGATTAATAATCATGGCGGTAAGGCTGTTGGCTTAACCGGCAAAGATGGTAATTTAATCCGAGCTCGTAAAATCAAATTCGACAAATCTAATTCTGAAATGAATGCCTCAGAAATTGTAGATGTAGGTCATGTCGGTGTTGTGGAAAGTATAGATGTGTCGATTGTAAAAGTATTAGATACGGCTCATTTTATACCCGTTATTGCTCCTGTTGGAGTAGGTGCAGATGGTCAATCGTATAATATAAATGCGGATTTAGTCGCAGGTAAAATAGCCGAGGCATTACAAGCTGAAAAGCTAATTTTATTAACAAATACCGCAGGTGTTCTCGATAAGAACGATAAGTTATTAACGGGTTTAAAAGCACAACAAGTTCAAGAGCTAATTGATAACGGTACTATTCACGGCGGTATGTTACCAAAAATAAATTGCGCACTTGATGCGGTAAAAGCCGGTGTTAAAACAGCGCAGATTATTGATGGGCGTGTTGAACATGCAGTCCTACTTGAGCTTTTAACGGATGAAGGTGTAGGAACATTAATTAAAGGTTAATATTTAATTTTTAGGCTCACTATTTTTATCTGAGTTATTTATTAATAAAAGGTACCCAAATGACCGCTTCAGAATCAAATCCTAAATCGAAATCTGGCAAGCCTTCAAGACGGCAACAGATATTAGAAGCACTTGCTTTACAGTTAGAAGAGAGTCCTGGTGAGAGAATAACAACTGCAGGGTTAGCTAAAGCAGTCGGTGTTTCAGAGGCTGCGTTGTATCGCCACTTTCCTAGCAAAGCTAAAATGTTTGAAGGTTTAATTGAATTCATTGAAGATTCAATTTTTGGAATAATTAATCGGATACTGAGTGAAGAAAAATCTTCACTTGTGAAGTGCGAAAAAATAATAAAATTATTACTCACTTTTGCTGAAAAAAATGCAGGAATGTCTCGGTTATTAACGGGTGAAGTTTTAACAGGTGAAACAGAACGCTTACGTGTACGCATGGGTAAATTTTTCGAACGATTTGAAACACAGTTAAAGCAAGTATTGAGAGAAGGGGAAATGAATTCCGAGTTTAGTTTAGAATTTTCAGTACAAGCATTTGCAAATATGATGATGGTTTTAGCTGAAGGACATATAAATCAATATGTTCGTAGTAGTTTCAAAAATTCGCCACTAACGCATTGGAATGATCACTGGCTGGTTGTTCGCAGTGCCATAGTCAAATAGCTAAATAATTATTGTAAGGTCGCCCTGTTTAGACATTTATATTGGTTTAGAAATTTATCCTGGTTCAGAAGTTTATATTGGTCTAGAAGTTTACCTTGGTTTAATCGCTTTTAATTCTTTAAAGCGCTTAATGTCGGCATCATATTTCAAATGAAGCTTGAATTTATCTTGCTTTCTGAGCTCGATAAAATCATCGTATACTTTGAGTTTCCCCTTCGATTTTTTAATATCCGCAAGTATGGTTTTAGGTACTTTCTGATTTTTACGTTCAAAATTGGCCGCACGTTGAGTATGCGTATCAAGAACCTTTTGTTGTTTTTTCCGGTTGCTCTTTGATATTTTAATAATACTATCAATAGCCGTTATCTTCGTGTCTCTACTTAAAAGAATATCTTCTACAGATACAAAAGTATTAATTAAAATTCGATCTCGACGTCTTTTGTCATCTTTAATTCGTTTTTTTTCTGCTGCAATTTTAGCAAGCTTCGCATCTTGAATTTTTTGTTCAGGGGTTTTGTCGGCAGGAATCGTTTTAACAACCTGTCCTTTCGAATTTAAAATCTCGATTTTACGCCCTAAGAATTTTTTAGGGACAGTGTAGCTACACTCTCGTTGCTTTCGATCATTTTCCCAACATTTTATAGCTGCATAGCTTGGTTGAAGGTAACCAACAAGGAGAAAAGATATAAGCGAAATTCTTGTTATTAATTTATACATACTTGTGTTTGATACATGCCTTTATTTATACATATTACCGATAATGCTTTAAACTAATTCTAATGTTTGACCAGCTTATCTTACTGTTAGTTTCATTTATTGCCAACGCCTTTTCTGCTTTTGTGGGCGGTGGGGCTGGTTTGTTACAGCTTCCAGTTTTATTGTTCCTTGGCTTACCCTTTAGTATCGCACTGGCAACACATAAGATAGCAACCATTGCGCTTGGTATTGGCGCTACTCTACGCCATATTCGCGAGCGTAATCTTAATTTTTGGTTCTCCGTGGTTATTTTAGCCTCAGGTCTCCCGGGAGTCATTTTAGGCGCAAATATTATTCTTTTTGTTCCTGACAAAATCGCAACATTGTCACTCGGGATCTTAACTACAGCCCTCGGGTTTTATTCATGTTTTAGCCCATCTCTCGGTCAACAATTGCAAATAAAACATAGAACACTCACTGGTTATATAATCGGCAGTTGTGTCATTTTCTTTATAGGTATTTTGAATGGTTCTTTGACGTCAGGGACGGGTTTATTCGTGACGTTGTGGTTGGTTTACTGGTTTGGTTTGAATTACAAGCTAGCTGTTGCCTATACCCTTGTTTTAGTTGGGTTATTTTGGAATGCTAGTGGTGCGTTGACCTTGGCTTTGCAAACCGAAGTTAAGTGGGAGTGGTTACCCGTGCTGATACTTGCATCGATCGCAGGTGGCTACGTGGGGGCACATTTATCCATTGTTAAAAGCAACAAAATGATAAAACGAACCTTTGAAGTGGTTACCATTTTGGTGGGTCTGAAATTAATGTCGGGTGCGTTTATGCCTCTTTAATGATTGGGGCCTAATGAGCCAAGTTTAATGGTCAGGGTTTAATGGTCAGGGTTTAATTATTAGGATCGACACATTTATACACATTAAAGGTTTGTTGCCCATTTTTTATAGGTGTTGCAACGACAACCGTATCGCCATTGAGATCAGGAGCCGTATTTCGTGCCAAGCGGGTGAGTTCTTTAGAGATCGTTTTTTTATTTCGATCGATTCCGATAATTTCATGTTTTACTGAAACGGTTGTATTGCCTTTTTTGGTACAACTAGCGACTTCATGAGGCTCAAGCAAACGGACTTTTTCACCTAATTGGGAAAGCGGCGCCCACGTACATGCAAATGAGAGTAAAGATATAGGCAGTAATATAAAAAGGATTCGATTAAACATGAGCCTGCGGACCTTGTTGTGGAATTAAAGCAGAGTACTAAAAGATGCTGCTTTTGAATAGAACCTTGTTCAAAAACAGCTTCAAAAAAGCATAAATTGTAAGTTTCAACGTTAAGAATCAAGTACCAAATTAATAAGTTTAAAAGGCCCTACCCAATGTGCATTGGGTAGGGCAAATAGTTAATGACGGAAGTGACGCATACCTGTAAAGACCATGGCAATATTGTTTTCATCTGCTGCTTGAATAACTTCTTCATCTCGCATTGAACCACCCGGTTGGATAACGGCGGTTACACCAACTTCAGCAGCTTGATCTAAGCCATCTCTGAATGGAAAAAATGCATCACTGGCCATAACGGAACCTTTAACTTCTAAGTTAGCATCGGCGGCTTTAATCGCGGCAATCTTGGCACTGTAGACCCGGCTCATTTGGCCTGCGCCCACACCGATGGTCATATTGTTTTTACAGTAAACAATCGCATTTGATTTTACGAACTTGGCAATTTTCCATGCGAATAGTAAATCCTGCATTTCTTGAGCAGAAGGTGCACGTTTAGTTGCAACGGTTAAGTCAGATTCGCCTACCATTCCAAGGTCTCGGTCTTGTACTAATAAGCCACCGTTAACGCGTTTATAGTCAATACCGGCAATACGCTCTGCGGGCCATTGACCACATTCTAAAACACGTACATTTTTCTTAGTTGCTAGTATTGGTAAAGCTTCAGCTGAAATGCTTGGTGCAATAATAACTTCAACAAATTGGCGTTCGATAATTGCTTCGGCTGTTTTTGCATCTAACGGTGTGTTGAATGCAATGATTCCACCAAAAGCGGAAGTTGGGTCGGTTGTATAAGCGCGGTCGTAGGCCGTGAATTGGTCATCTGCTACCGCGACTCCACAAGGGTTAGCATGTTTTACTATGACACAAGCCGGTTGCATAAATTGTTTTACACATTCCAATGCAGCATCGGTATCGCCAATGTTGTTATAAGAAAGTTCTTTACCTTGAACTTGTGTTGCCGTAGCAATACAAGCCTCGGAAGGTTTCGCTTCTACATAGAAGGCCGCATTTTGATGTGGATTTTCACCATAACGCATGCCTTGTACTAAATTAAATTGGGTATTAATAGTACGGGGGAAGCTTTCGTGCGCTTCAGGTTTTTTTGTAACTAACTTGCCAAAGTAGTTGGCAATGTTGCCGTCGTAGTTTGAAGTGTGTTCATAAACTTTAATCGCTAAATCGAAATTTGTTTCGCTGCTAACCGCACCATCAGCATTACGCATTTCAGTAAGAACCGTTTCGTAGTCTTTTGCGTTAACAATAACCGTTACGTCTTTATTATTTTTAGCGGCTGCACGGAGCATCGTTGGGCCGCCAATATCAATATTTTCGATAGCGTTTTCTAAACTACAACTTGGGTCTGCCGTTGCTTGTTCAAAAGGGTATAAATTAACGATAACTAAATCAATCGGTGGAATATTATGTTCTTGCATAACGCCTTCATCTGTACCGCGTCGTCCAAGCAAGCCACCGTGAATTTTAGGGTGCAAGGTTTTAACCCGACCGTCCATCATTTCAGGGAAACCGGTGTAATCAGATACCTCGATAACGGGAATATTGTTGTCAGCTAATAATTTTGCTGTGCCGCCAGTTGATAGAATTTCTATATTAAATTCTGAATGCAGTGTTTGTGCAAATTCTACAATACCATTTTTATCCGATACGCTGATAAGAGCGCGGGTGATTTTAGCCATGCTGGTAACCCTTAAGTTATGATTATTTCTGATTAAGTTAGAATCTAATTATGAGGGCTGAATTGTATCTTGTCGTAAAGACAGGGGAAAGATAAGACTGGAATTATTGGGAAATAATTAGGTTAGATAAAGCTCACAACCTTACTAGGGACAGCCTTGGGGGAGTAAGGCAGTAAGGTAGGAGCTGATTTTACTAATTATCTAGTTTTATCGATGTAAGCCGTAAGTTTTTAATTTCTTACGAAGTGTTCCTCGATTAATCCCTAAAACCTCAGAAGCTTTACTTTGGTTGCCATTTGTATATCTTAATACGGCTTGAAGTAAAGGTTCTTCAACTTCAGATAAAACCATGTTGTAAAGATTACCTGCAGGGTGTCCATTTAATGCATTAAAATATGCATTGACGGAATCTGCCACGCAATCACGTAATGGTTTATCAAAAGTTGGGTTCGCTGTAGTAGCTGCCATTTCGGCGACTGGATCTGCCTCTAAAGTCATGCTGCTATTTCCTCCCTATTTATCATTGTATTGAAAAATGTGTGTGTGATTTCTAATTGTTTTTCTAAGGTGTCAGCTTTGTTTACTGCTTGTCTAAAAGCAGCTCCATGCTTTTGCCCCTTGCTATACCAACTAATATGCTTGCGCGCCATGCGCACACCGGTGTATTCCCCGTAAAACGCATACAAGTTAGTTAAATGCCCAAGCAAAATATCACGTATTTCTGTGGTACTTGGCGCAGACATTATTTGTCCTGTTTTAAGAAAGTGATCAATTTCACGGAAGATCCAAGGTCTACCTTGAGCGGCTCTTCCGATCATTACGGCATCAGCACCGGTATAATCGAGGACAAATTTGGCTTTCTCCGGTGTGCTAATGTCGCCATTAGCCATCACAGGAATAGAAATTCTACTTTTAACATCGGCGATGGTGTCGTACTCAGCATCGCCTTTGTACATACATGCACGGGTTCGTCCGTGGATTGCCAGTGACTGTATGCCGGATTGTTCAGCTATTCGTGCAATATCGAGTGCATTACGGTTTTCAGTATCCCAACCAGTACGTATTTTTAACGTAACGGGAATATCAACCGCTGCAACGATGGCCTCAAGTATATCCTTCACGAGGGCTTCATTTTGCATAAGCGCTGAGCCTGCAAGGACATTACAGACCTTTTTAGCAGGGCAACCCATATTAATATCAATGATTTGCGCACCATTATCTGCGTTATGCTTCGCCGCTGTTGCCATCATGGCTGGATCCGTTCCCATTATTTGTACGGAAATAGGATCGGCTTCACCTTCGTGGTTTGCGCGTCTTTTAGTCTTCTCGCTACCCCATAAAAGGGAATTTGAAGAGACCATTTCAGACACAGCCATACCAGCACCCAATTGCTTGCAAAGTTGGCGAAACGGACGATCGGTCACGCCTGCCATAGGTGCAAGAACTAATTGGTTTGAAAGCTGATAGGGTCCAATAAACATAGTGTGTTGTGTCTGACCTAAATTAAATTAAACTGTAATTTGAGGGGGTGCTATATAATACCTATTTATTTTTGGTGATAAAAGCATCAATTGCATTTTGCAACGGACAAAGGTCAAAAAATAGCATATTAGAAACGATATTGGCTTTAATTGTCGTTATAGGAAGAAAAATTGGAAATTTATGGCATCGCTACCGGGATCCAGAAGTTCAATATTCAGCTGTACCGGTTTTTTGCTCGGCATTAACGCAAAGGGTTTGTTGAGTAATCCTAAATATTCTTTCGGTTGGAAGTGTCGTTGAGCAACAGTTGCACCAGATAAATCTGTAAATTTTAATAAGATAGTTGGATACGGTTGAGTAAAGCCTGCTTGATTTATGATGGTCGCGCTAATTAATAAGGCACCTTTTATTTTAGGATGTAAGCGTACGTCACGGTTAAGAATTTTGATTAATTTATTATTATGACTACCAGTATAACGACAAGGTAAACTTTCACACATAGAAACGAGTAACGGTTGAAGAGCCGGTAGTGCATTTGCAATAGCGGGACTCTTAAATAAAACCAACTGGAAAGTTAGAATGGCAATAAGCGATAAAACCGCAATTGAGTACAGTAAACGTTTTTGAAAACTTATTGGTTGTTGTTCTAAAGAAGCAACCGCATCACGTAACCGATGAGGTACAAATTCCTCTTCGTCGGGTGAGCTTAGAACAATCTCCTCTTCGTCAAAATGATTTTCAAGCTCCCCAGTTTCAACCTCCGCTTCTAAGGCGAAATCATCCGCAATGATTTTTTCTGAGTCCAAGTTTTTAATATTAAAGTCTTCAGAATTAAAATCTTCCATTATTAGTGAATCAGATGAAAAACTGTCAGGGTTAACATTTTTTTCGACTTGATAATTAAAAGATTCTTTATCATCTTTATCAGTTTCTATTTTGAACTCAGGTTCTGGGGGTTCTTCCTTTTCGGAATCAATTTTTTCCTGAATAACGGATAAGATGTGCTCTTCTTTTTCTTTAGTGCTTTTGTAATTATCAAATTTCAAGTCTGATAATTTAAGACTGTCCGTACTTGCAAATAGCTTATCGATATCATCTTCATCTACAAGTGCAACATCAGGTTCGGATTCAACGTCAATTACAAAATGATGCTCATCAATTTCTTCAAAAGGTGTTGGAATGTTATTTTCAACCTTTATAATGTTATCGATAGCTTGATGTAAGGCAATGTGCTCTTTTTGTGGCGTTTGTTGATCTTTAGGAATTGTATCCTGAGGTTTACTCACAGAATTTAATTGTTTTTTATCTTCTGCTGAGATAGTGGGCTCATCAGGGAGCGATACAAAATCAAAAGTATGTTGTTGAATATTATCTTCAGACTCTTCTAAAGTTTCTTTGGTTTGTATCTTATTCGAAATTTCGTTTGGAATTTCATCTGGAATTTCAATTGGGGTTTCTATCGAAATTTCGCTTGAAATTTTATTAGGGATTTCATCTGGAACAGTGTTTAGTTCTTCATTATTTATTTCTTTGCTAGAGTTTAATTTTAAGTTTAAATTATCTTCAAATTGGTTTTCACTAAAAACGTCGAGATCAATTGAATGCTCATTAGTTCTTTCCGTTGATTTTAAAATATCTGTATCAGCAACTAATGCTTCTTTGTTTTCATTTAAAATATCGTCTTCATCAAAAATTTCATCAAAAGCGGCTTCTCTAATATCAACTTCATTCGATTTGGCGATATCAATGTAAGTACCTTGGGATAGCTGTGTATCAAGCGCGTTAAAGATAGCGTCAATATTTAAGTCTTCTTCAGGATTTTTAGCTGAAGAAGTTTGTTTTTTCTGGAGCGCAGAGTTATCAGGCTTCGGATGAATGACTTTTGTAACGGGTTTCGGTTTAATTTCAGGTGTTGGTTTCTGATAATTCGATTTATTTCGAGTTAAGGGCGTAGTTTCAGAAACATTTTTTGGTTTTGTTTCTTTAAAATAATCGTTATTAGGTTTCGCTTTAGATGTAGCTGGTTTAACTTTTGCCTGTGGAATCGGTTGATAGAAAATATGTTGACGTGCGTTAAAAACATTTTTACATGAGCCACATCGAACTTTACCCTGGGCAACTTGCAGTTGAGCTTCGGTAACATTGAAATTGGTTTTACATATTGGGCAGCAGGTATACATTTCAGCACATAATATTGAATTCCTTCTATTATATGCCACGAGCCTATTAAATGAAAACAGGGTATTTAATTGAGATTCTGTACGGGGATTCGTATTTTAGCGATGTTTTATTATCATTTTATTGTAGGATACGAGAGGCTAAAGGCTACTTCTTTTTACCGGCTAAACAAACCCAATCTTCGACCTGTTTAAAGAGTTGAATATCAAAATATGCCGAGTAAGCCTGTAGAACATTGTCAGCTTGTTCGCTCAATATCCCTGATAATGCAATTAAACCATCGTCTTTTACCAGTGTTGCAAGGTGTGGAGCTAAGCCAATTAAAGGCTTGGCTAGAATATTTGCAACGAGTACATCTGCTTTGTCTGTTGGTACGGTTTTTTTAGATTCTGAATCAGATTCAGATAATTGAATTTCAAATAAGTTTGCTACGTCATTTTTTTCTGCATTATCTTGGGTTGCGGTTAAGGCCTGAGGATCGTTGTCTATCGCCAAAATGCGCTTAGCCCCCAGTTTGACAGCTGCAATGGCTAAGATACCTGAACCACAACCGTAGTCAATGACAGTACAATTCTCAAGCTCAGATTGTTCAAGATATTCGAGGCACATTGCGGTAGTCGGGTGTGTTCCGGTACCAAAGGCAAGGCCTGGATCGAGTAAAATATTAATGGCTTGAGGGTGTTTGCTAATATGGCTATCAGCATGGTGGCTGGGCACAATCCATAAACGCTCACCAAATTGTGTCGGCTTGAAATGTGTCATCCATTCTCTAACCCAATCTTTATCTTCTAATGGATTAAGAGTGTAATTTGGACAACTACCTGTTTTATTTGTTATTAATAATAAAACTTCATCGATATCGGCTTCTGCTTCGAATAGACCAATGACTTCAGTATCAGACCATAAAGGTATTTCGCCAACAGGAGGTTCATACAGAGGTTGATCGGCAGCATCACGAAGGGTGACTGCAGACGAACCGGCGTCAGATAAAATATCAGACAAAGCCGATGCTTGATCCTTATTTGTTTGAATGAGGAGCTGCAACCAGGCCATGTGGATTCCGATAATTTATTCGATGTTAAAAACGTTAACCACGACAGTCAGTGCGAAAAATATCAGATGTCGCAGTGGTGTCGTGGTTGAATTTTTATTTTAATTAATTCCAAGAAGTTTTTCGAGGTAATGGATATTAACACCACCTTCGATAAAACCAGTATCTCGGCAGAGGCGTTGGTGCAATGTGATATTTGTATGGATACCATCAATAACAACTTCACCTAAGGCACCACGCATTCTTGCTAACGCAATATCACGCGTATTGCCGTGAGTAATTAATTTACCAATCATCGAATCATAATGAGGTGGCACTGCATAGCCATTATAAATATGAGTATCAACACGCACACCAGGACCACCCGGTGGATGATAATTGTTGATTGTGCCTGGTGATGGCATGAACGTATCAGGATGTTCTGCATTTAAACGACATTCAATTGAATGACCCTTGATAGTAATGTCACTTTGCTTATATTCAAGCGGCTCACCAGAGGCAATGATTAATTGTTGTCTTACAATGTCGACACCGGTAATCATTTCAGTCACAGGATGCTCAACTTGCACACGGGTATTCATTTCAATGAAATAAAATTCGCCATCTTGGTATAAGAATTCAAATGTTCCCGCACCACGGTAACCAAATTCGATACATGCGTTGGCGCATTGCATACCAATTTTGTCGCGTAATTCTTTGCTAAGGCCTGGAGCAGGTGCTTCTTCAATAACTTTTTGGTGACGACGTTGCATTGAACAATCTCGTTCACCTAAATGGATTGCATTGCCATGGTTATCCGATAACACCTGAATTTCAATATGGCGAGGGTTACCAAGAAACTTCTCCATGTAAACCACGTCATTATTAAAAAAGGCGCCTGCTTCAGCCTTGGTTAATGCAATGGAACTAATTAAAGCCGCTTCATTATGAACAACGCGCATGCCTCGACCACCGCCGCCGCCAGAAGCTTTAATAATAATGGGGTAACCAATTTCTTTCGCGATACGCATATTAGTTGCAGAATCGTCGCCTAATGGGCCGTCTGAACCCGGTACACAAGGTACGCCGGCTTTTTTCATTGTGGCAATAGCAGCAACCTTGTCACCCATAACACGAATGTTTTCTGGGCTTGGTCCAATAAAAGTAAATCCTGATTCCTTTACGCGTTCAGCAAAATCAGCATTTTCAGATAGGAACCCATAGCCGGGATGGATGCCAACGGTATCAGTAACTTCAGCCGCGCTAATAATAGCCGGTACATTTAAATAACTTTCTAATGAAGAAGCAGGGCCAATACAAACAGATTCATCCGATAAACGAACGTGTTTTAATTTACGGTCAGCTTCTGAATGAACCGCAACAGTTTTAATACCGAGATCGCGACAAGCACGCATTATGCGCAGTGCTATTTCGCCTCGGTTTGCAATAAGAACTTTTGAAAGCATGATGGATCAACCTTAATAAAATTTGTAATTAAAAGAGAAGAGCTATATCAACTCTTGTTATTCAATTACGAATAAGGGTTGGTTGTATTCAACGGGCTGGCCATTGTCAACCAGGATAGCTTTAACCACACCGGCTTTATCTGATTCGATTTGGTTCATTAACTTCATCGCTTCGATAATACATAGGGTATCGCCAACGGCAACCGTTTGACCAACTTCAACAAAGGCTTTAGCGGCCGGACTTGATGATCTATAAAATGCGCCAACCATTGGAGAGGTAACGGTATGGCCGCTAACTTCTTCAGTTGCTGCTGGAGCAGCAGATGGCGCTTCAACACTAACCGGTGCTGCAATCGCAGGAGCTGCAGCAATAGGTGCAGCCGCTACGACTGTATTTGCTGATTGACGGCTAATGCGTACTGATTCTTCACCTTCATGAATTTCAATCTCTGCAATACCGGATTCTTCTAGAAGTTCGATGAGTTTTTTTACTTTACGTATATCCATTATGGCTTCACTTTAAATAGTTAGGGGTTAATATTTGTTAGTTTTGTATCTACTTTTTTAATTGGCTAATAATAGACTCAAGAGCAAGTTGATAACCTTGCGCTCCGAGTCCGCAAATTACGCCAACGGCAATATCTGAAAAATAAGAATGTTGCCTAAATTCTTCTCGTGCATGCACGTTTGATAAATGTACTTCAATAAAGGGTATTGCTACACCCGCTAGTGCATCACGTACTGCAACACTCGTATGGGTAAAAGCTGCAGGGTTGATGATGATGTATTCAACCTTATCTTGCTGAGCTTGATGAATGCGATTCACAATGTCATGTTCAGCATTGCTTTGATAACAATCAATCGTATGGCCTGCTTCATTGGCTTGGTCGGTTAAGCCGGTATTGATATCGTCAAGTGTCGTGGCACCATAAACGTCTGGTTCACGTGTACCGAGCAAGTTTAGATTTGGGCCATGAATAACGAGTAAATTTGCCATCGTAATGTGTTTAATGCCTATTTTAGTGGAAATTAGCAGCAAAATTACTAATTTTAGCTGCATTTATAATTGTTTTGCGCATTTTTTAGGCTTCTATTGTGCCCGAAACGTTGTATTTTGTCTATAAAAACGAAAATAAGAACAATTAGCTACATTTTGGCGTAGTTTAAGGTAGAAAGATGTGATGGAGACACTAGTTTTGGCCATTTTCAAACAAATATAGATTCTAAGCCAAATTTTTTAGTAATTTGATAGTATCCTGCTATCCATTTGCACTATCAAGCTACACTTAAAGAATGAAAGGTCGAATACTATATTTTTTTATTGTTATCGGGGTAGTGTTTCTCGCTAGCACCAGTTTTGCTAAATCAAATTCAACTAAAGCCCTTTACCCTCACCCATATGTCATTGTCTATGGTCGAGATAGTTGTCCCTTTACACAGGCTATGAGAAAGTCATTAGATTTTGAGGGAATCGAGTATCAATATAAAATTATTGATAAACCGGAAGTGAAAAATAAAATTTTTTCTAGAATGAAGGCTCGTGGCTTACCGACAAAAGATTTTACCTTGCCCGTTGTTGATGTGAGTAACAAAATTTTCGTGCATCCCAGTCCAGCAACAGTGATCGATTACTACACATTCGGTAACACCAACGAATAAATTACAACAATGGCTTAATGACGTCCTCTAGACCTTTAAAATCTACCTCTCGAGAAAAACGTTTTACGATATTTCCTTTGCGATCGATAATAACGGTAAAGGGTAAAATATTTAAACGGTTGCCATAATCTTGGCTAAGTTGAATGCCTTCTTCTTCTGCCATCAGAATAGGGTAATTAACACCCATTGGATCGGTAAAATCAATAACAGCTGACTTTTCATCTAAAGCAATACCAACAAAGGTCATGCCTTTACTTGCGTAGGCTTCCTGAAAGTCAATAAAGGCAGGTATTTCTCGACGACATGGTGGGCACCATGTTGCCCAAAAATTTAAAACAACCACTTTGCCATCCCATTCAGATGCTGAGCGAGATTTTCCTTCTAAATCTTTTAAAGTATAGCTTGGGCGTTTGTTTGATTTTTTTGCTGATGCCGACTTTGATGAAGTTGTTTGCGTTACTTGTTGAATAACCTCTGCACTTGAAGATTGCTGCGATGTATAAAATTGATTTGCAGCAATACCTGCCACTACACCAACGATAGCAATGATCGCGACTAATTTATTATTCATTTTAAACCCTTAATAGCTTTTATTATTTGAGTACACGATTAACGCGTTCTATAAATTGTTCTGAATTCATAGCACCTACAATTCTAAAACTTTTCTTCTCAATTGATGTTGTTTTATCAAAGAAAAGAATAGCCGGAGGCGCTTGCACTTTTGTATGCGCAAGTAAGCGTTGGTCTTCTTCATCGTTAGCTGTTACATCGGCTTGAACAAGGATGAAATTTGCGTTTAATAAAGCCTGTACTTTTGGATCGTTAAAAACATAATCTTCATATTGTTTGCAGTAAGTACACCAGTCTGCATAGTAATCAAACATCACGTATTTACCCGCTACTTTTGCTTTTGCTATTTCGGCTTGTAAGTCTTCAACTGTTTTTATTTGTTTGAATTTCAGGTGTTGAGCTTGTGTAGCATTACCGCCGCCACCATTAATAATAGCTGAACCATGAAACGGGTCATTAAAATTACGCGCACCGGTTAAACCGCCAAGCAATACGACTAAACCGTATAAAATCAGATACACCCCAACACCTTTCCAGAATTTCTTCCAACCAGATGCGCCTTCTTTGATAGGTTCAAGTGCACCTAGGTAAACACCGCAAGTAATAAATAACACAGCCCATAATCCCATAATATATACCACAGGAATGAAACTGATGCGTTCAAGCATGGATATGGCAATGGCTAGTAAAATAACGCCGGCAACATATTTAACAATGTCCATCCAGGTACCAGCTTTAGGTAAGAACTTACCACCTGTTGTACCGATAACGAGTAAAGGTAAACCTAAACCGTTACCCAAAACAAACATCGATAAGAAGCCAAGCAAGAGGTCACCTTCTTTTGCCGCAAGGGTCAGTGCGCCAATAATAATTGGACCTGCACATGGGCCGATAATAAGTGCTGATAGTACGCCCATTATTGCAACGCCAATAAGGTTGCCACCTTTTTGCTTATTGCTTATTTGGCTAAGTTTACCTTGGAGTGAAGCGGGTAGTTGGATGGTGAAAAAACCAAACATTGAAAAAGCGAGTGCAACAAAAATAAGAGAAAATGGAATGAGAATAGCTGGGCTCTGGAAGTAAGCTTGTATATTGAAGGATCCTGATACCATGCTCACAATTAAACCCATGGCACCAAAGGTTAGTGCCATAGCTTCTACATATACAAATGACATAACAAATGCGCCACCTGTTGTTACTTTTTCACCTTGGCCAACAATGATACTAGAAAGAATAGGAATCATCGGATACATGCAAGCGGTAAAAGCAAGGGCTAAACCACCTAAGAAGAAGCCAATAATTATTTTCCAGATTTCGCCTGAGCCTAATAGATTTTCATATTCTTGTTGTTCAGAAACAAATTCAGTTGAATTATTTGCTGCAACTGCCATAGGTGCATTTTTTGCAGCATCACTTGCAGCTAATCCACCTGGTTTAACGGTTATATCAATTATTTTACGAATAGGGGGGTAACAGATCCCTGTTTTTTCAGCGCAACCTTGGTAGGTAATTTGTAACTTGGTAAGTACGTTCTTATCAGTTGAATTGATAAGAAAAATTTCAGCATCGGATTTGTGATGATAAACTTCTATCTTGCCAAAGAATTCATCATCCTTAATCTCACCTTTAGGATAATTGGTTGTTCCAACACTAACGCCTTCGCCTTCTTTAATCGCAACCTTAAATTTATTGCGATACATGTAATGGTCGGGAGCAATTTCCCAGTGCGCGCGAACAGTATTATCCTTTACTTCGTAGCCAAATTGAAAAGCAACATCGGGTTCCAATATTTCATTTTCTTCTTCACCCAAACCTAAGGAAGAACTGAAAGAATTGATAGCAGCAACACCGTCTGTATCTCCAGCCGCTAAACTTGGGCTGGAAGCAACGGATATAAAGAGGCTAGAAAGAAATAAAAAGATAAGTGACTGTTTTTTTAACATACAAATAGTCCTGGATTAGAGTTGTAATTATTGGCCATATATATGGTCATACAATGTAAGTATGGTTATTTCCGTAGGTCTTAATATTTAATGCCAACTATAAATTCGTTTCAAATTGCGTAGCATTTCGAACAAATAAGACCAGAGCAAAGAGCCTAAGTTCAAGTATTCTTTATATATAATGCCCTGTGCAATGTGTATAGGCACACAAGCTTGAATTTGTACCACAATTGTAGGGAGCTTTAGTATCGGCTATATGCTTTGAAAATGCTATATTGTGTGGGATTCTTCTTCGATTATTTGCTTAATATTAATATCGTAGCTACCAGGATTAAGGATTTTACTTATTTCAATCGCATGGCTACCTTTGTGCCAATGTGAATAAGCCATATTGAGTATTTTACGTTTTTTGAACGGGCGTTTATTTTTATCGAGTATTAACATAATCATGGGTCGTAATCGGGTTGATTTGTTAGTGGAAATAACGACGCCAACAAGTCCATTATCAAGTTCAATCAAAGTACCTATTGGATAAATGCCCAAACACTTAATAAAATTTTCAACTAATTCCTGATTAAAATCTTTTTCTGCCCATTTATAAATATTATTCAATGCATCATAAGGCGTCATACCATCGTGGTAACAACGGTCACTAGTAATAGCATCGTATACATCGACTATGGAAACAACTTGAGTGAGCAGCGGTATTTTATGTTCGGGTAATTCGTCGGGATAACCGTAGGCATTTTTACGTTCGTGATGATGCAATACGATATCAAGCACCTCCATCGATAAATCTTTTTCATCCTTTAGTAACTTGAAGCCAAGTTCAGGATGTTGTTTCATTATTTCGAATTCTTCCGGGGTAAGTTTTGCCGGCTTATTTAAAATTTCATCTGGGGTTTGCATTTTACCTAAGTCATGCAATAAACCACCTAGACCGACCAGGTTTAGTTGCTCCTTTGAAAGCCCCAAGCAGCGCCCAAAACTAATTGCCAATACGCAAACGTTAACACAGTGATTTGCCGTGTATTCATCACGACTTTTTAAAAAGGTGAGCCAAACGAGCGCATGAGAACTGGCCATAACTTGATCGGTTAAGTCATTAACAAGTTGCTTGGCTTTTTTTGTATCGATGCTCGCACCGAGGCGTGCATCTTCTAACGCTTGGTTGATATACTGGGTTGTATTGTCAATGGTGATACGAGATTGGCGTAAATTCTGAATATAATTTTTGTGGTCTGCTTCATCCGAATTCTCAGCTTTGGGCGCTTCTTTTGTAATGATGACCCTGGGAGGAGGGCGATCTTTAAGAATTTCAAGCTGCCCTCTTAACGAGGGATCGGATAGTTCAATATCGACCAAAACAAAGTCACAAACGGTTTTAACTTCTTCTAATAATTCTTCATCGTTGATGAGAAAGCCTTGAAAGAGAAAAGGCGAGTCTAACCACGGACGGTCGAGTTCGGCAACATACATCCCTTGGGTTAAATAATCTGGAGTGACTTTTACTTTTTTTTGCATATTCAATCGTTAAACAGTTTTGCTTTCCATGCTTGAAGTTATCCAATCTAAATAGGCTTTCGAGCCTGATTCAATCGGCATTGATATAAATTCTGGTGTTTCGTATGGGTGTAATCTCAAAATCAGTTTTTCTAATGAGGCGAGTTGTTGCTTCACCGTTTTAATGATTAAAAGACTTTCATCGTCATGCTCAATCTTGTCTTTCCACTTATATACTGACTTTATTGAAGGAATGATATTAACGCAAGCCGCAAGCTGCTGCTCAACAACCTCATTAGCGAGTTGAGTAGCGATTTCAAGAGTGGGGCAAGTAGTAACTGCAATGTGGTATTTAGACGTCAACTGACCAACTTTAATATTTCGGGTTTACTTAATAATAGCAAACATTGCATTAATTATAGGTTTGATACTAAGAAATGTCACAATTTTTGCTTATAAGTCTTTAAATCTTAAATTTAATCCCCATCTAGCTTGTATGTCATTTTTTCGTATTTTGTTTTTGTTGTTTCTTAGTATTCCAATATTGGAGATATACCTGCTTCTTGAGGTTGGTGACCGTATCGGGCTCTTTCCAACGATTGGCTTAGTTGTTTTTACCGCTGTCGTCGGAGTTTGGTTATTGAGGGTTCAGGGGTTTGCAACCTTAGCGCGTGCGCAGGCGAGTTTGTCACGTGGAGAAGTACCCGCGGCGACGATGATTGAAGGCGTTATGTTATTTATCGCAGGCGCATTGTTACTTACTCCTGGATTCTTTACCGATACAGTTGGCTTTATTTTCCTGATTCCGGTGACGCGCCAATGGATTGCTAACTCTATATTAAAGAATGGAATCATGCGTGGTAGTCACTTTCATGCCAGCGCATCTGCAACACATTTTGAAGAAACATCTGATAACAAGAAAACGATTGAAGGTGAATTTATTTCACGTGATGATTAAATGAAATATTAGATATTTCTAATTTATTTAACATTGCATTCAATAACACTTGCTCTTCCCCATATCTTCCAACCTTTTACGAAGAGTTCGAGTTTAACTCAGAGCTAATTTTAGCTGCTTTTTGTTCACTTGGATTCCCAACTGCGATAACTTTATTATTAAGAATTAGAGCTGGAAAAGATTTTAGATTGAGTCGCTCAGCAAGTTGTTGACCATGGTCGCTGTCTAAATCTAAAACCTCAAGTTCAAGATTTGCTTTCAAGCATGCTTCTTGCCATATCTGCTGCGTCTTCATACAGGAAGAATATGGACCGGCTAATAGCAACATTAGTTTCATACAATATGTGTCCTTTCATATTTTTATGTACGGTTCGCAAATAAAAACTGCTGGTATATTAACCTTGATAGACCTATGCTTGTCCTTGACTAAGGTCAAGTGATCGATGTCTCTGAAGCGTGGATGGTATTTAGTAGTGGAATTTAATAATTATATTTTAGATGAATTTAAACGTATTCCTCTCTTGCAGGCATTGGATGATTCTCAGCTTGAATCAATTTTTGCCAGCACAAAGAAAATTTCATTACCGGCTAAAACAACCTTGTTTGAAAAAGGTACACCTGCAGAACATTTTTATATGTTACATAGTGGGCAGATAAAACTTTTCTTTCTTTCGCAAGAAGGTGAAGAGAAAGTAATGGAAATTATTTATCCAAAACAAACTTTTGCTGAAGCAGTGATGTTTATGCCGCAGCATATTTATCCTGTTAATGCTGAAGCAATTACCGATAGTGAACTTTTCCGCTTTGATATAGCATTTTTTCATAACTTACTTGAGAACTCTAAAGAAGTCTGTTTTCGTTTACTGTCTATTATGGCTAAGCATCTGCACGCAAGGGTAAATGAAATTGATAATCTCACCTTACATAACGCGACATATCGTTTAGCGGTTTATTTATTGAGTCAACTCCCGGAAGATGCCACTGCGTTATCGGCTATTCACCTAAGCACACCTAAAAATATTATTGCCTCACGCTTATCGATTAAACCGGAAACATTTTCTCGAATATTAACTCGATTATGTAAAAAATCATTAATTGATGCTAAAGGAAATGATATTACAATATTGGATGTGGATGGCTTACGAGCTTTATTATAATATAAATTTTCTGGTAAGTTATTATTTACTTTATTAGGCATGTGCTATTGTTTAAATAGTTGTTCTTTGTAAGCGGTGTTTACCAGCAACTTCGTAGTACTATTTGTTTTCTATTTTTAACTGTGGAGTTTGCGTGATGGAGTTAATTAAATGGAATGATCAGTTTGCTACTGGTATTGCCGGTATCGATCATGAGCATGCTGAGTTAATAGAAATGATAAATTCTTTTTATTCAAAACTAACGAAAAATTCTGATAAAAATGCACTCGTTAATATGTTAAATGATATTTACGGTGTTATTCATGCGCATTTCATGCTCGAAGAAAAGTTAATGAAGCGACATGATTATAGCGAATACAAAGAGCATAGTAATGATCATGCAAGATTGCTGGATGACCTTCGCGATATGGCCATAGACCTAGAAACTTCCCCAGACTTTGATGAACTGCAATTAAAGATAAAATTAAATGGTTGGTTCTTTATTCATTTCAAAACCTTTGATTCAAGATTACATAAACTTGAACAATTAATAGCCAGTAATGAAGGCGCTACTAATGAATCCTCTTCCAGGCTAAAAAAATTACAGGCTAAATTTTTAACTAAAAAATAATGATAGTCGTTATTTATAGATTGTAATTTTTTGAGTTTGACCTGAATTGATCTATAACTAATTCAGCAAACAATTATATAGCTACCACATTTAGTAAAAAATAAGCTCAAAATTTAGTTTCGCTTGATGTAAGTCAAGTTCTGTACACATCGTTAACTATACTATTTGCTCTAAATATAACTTCAGGTAGCGTTTATCTGTAAATGAGTCTTATGCTCTTACAAGAAAAATAATCAAAACGTAAAAGGAAATTAACCATGTCAGAACAAAATTCTAATGAGAATGAGGAACGGATCTCCGGGATGCAATCTCTTCTTGATAATCCATTTCTTTTACTTTTTCTAGGCGTTGCAATGCCCACTGTTTTTTATATTGTGTGGGGAATAATGGAAATTGTAAATCTTCCCGTTGCACCATAACAATTACATAATTAAGGGAGACTGTTTATGACTTCATTTATGCCGCCTGCTGATCGACACTGGTGGAAAGTACCGGTTGGTCGGCAAGAACTTATTTGGATTGCGATAGCCTTAGTCTGGTGCATAATAATGTTCCTGATGATGCCTTTATGGCATGTGTACGGTAAACAAAATCTGTCAACTGAAGCCTATCAGACTACACCGGCCAAGTTCGGTGCAAAAGTCGAAGAGATGGTTGCTAAATATAAAGTTGGCGAAGAATCAGGTATTCCAATTGTTGCACCACCTGCAGGCAGTGATATTTATATGCTAGGTCGTCTATGGCAGTGGTATCCAGTGTTAAAGTTGAAAAAAGATCAGGAATATCGATTACATCTTTCTTCAATGGATTGGCAGCATGGTTTCTCGCTACAACCCGATAACATCAATTTACAGATTGTTCCTGGGTATGACATGGTGTTAAAGATTACGCCGGATAGATCAGGTGAATACAGTGTAATTTGTAACGAATATTGCGGTATTGGCCACCATACGATGGTGGGCAAGATCTATGTGGAGGATTGATAATGTCTGAATTTAGAGTTTGCCCCGATTCCGGGTTTTATTTTCATAAATCAGCAGAAAGTCTGATGAAGGTTAATGCCGTCGTTGGCATTGTTGCGCTATTGGTTGCCGGTCTTCTGGCTATTGGTGTGGTGCTAACTCGTTGGCAAGAAGTTCACCTTCTACCCGCTGATATGTTTTATATGGTTCTAACCGGTCATGGTATTAATGCCTTGATCTTCTGGATCATCTTCTTCGAAATGGCCGTACTGCATTTTGCTTCTTCAACGCTGCTGCGATGTCGATTAGCGACACCGCGATGGGCATGGGCAGGTTTCTTCTTAATGATCATTGGCGCGGTTATGAACAATGTTGCTGTTTTCAGCGGCAAGTCGAGCGTCATGATGACCTCTTATGTTCCTATGCAAGCCGAGCCGCATTTTTATCTAGGGCTTATCTTGTTTGCTGTAGGTGCGCTTATTCAGGTGTTTGTATTTTTTGGAACACTGGTGGTGGCGCAACAGGAAAAAACTTATGAAGGTTCGGTTCCGTTAGTGACCTTTGGTGCGATTACGGCGGCTATTATCGCTGTTTTCACGATTGCTTCCGGTGCGATTATTTTGATACCGACATTCCTTTGGTCAATTGGTTACGTTAGTCATATTGATGCAGAAATGTACCGTGTCATCTGGTGGGGTATGGGACATTCCTCGCAACAAATTAATGTTGCTGCGCACGTGGCCATTTGGTATTTGATTGCGGGTGTCTTGTTTGGCGCACGACCCATGTCTGAAAAAGTGAGCCGTTTTGCATTCTTACTTTATATTTTATTCTTACAACTTGCTTCGGCTCATCATATTCTGGTGGACCCGGGCATTAGTTCAGAATGGAAAATATTTAATACCAGTTACGCAATGTACCTTGCGGTACTCGCGAGTATGATTCATGGTTTAACCGTACCTGGTTCGATTGAAGTTGCGCAACGTAGAAAAGGCTACACCAAGGGTTTATATGAATGGTTACGCAAAGCTCCCTGGGGTAATCCAATATTTTCTGCGATGTTTATCTCGTTAGTAACATTCGGTTTCATTGGTGGTATTACCGGTGTTGTTATGGGAACCGAGCAAATCAACTTGATTATCCATAATACAATCTATGTACCTGCGCATTTTCATGCAACTGTCGTAACGGGTACAACATTGACCTTTATGGCTGTAACTTACTTGTTGATTCCAGTGCTGTTTCGTAGGCAAATATTTTTACCTTGGGTTGCGAAGATGCAACCGTATGTATTCGGTGGAGGCATGACCATTCTTATTTTGTTTATGTTAGGTGCTGGTACCCTAGGTGTTGCACGTCGACATTGGGATATGGATTTTGCCGGTGCTGCGATGGCATTTGAATATCCGGCAATTGCTTATACATTAATGGCCGTTGGCGCAATTGGTGGTTTACTTGCGATTGTTGGTGGTGCGATGTATTTAGTCGTGGCTGTAGGTTCACTATTGTTTGGTAAAAAACTGGAAGCTTCTGCTGGTATTCTGGAAAGTTTTGCAGGTAAACCTTTGCAAGCTTCAGTTTATAATACTAACAAACCTGAAGTTCTACAGATGGCACCTCAACTTGAAGAGGTCGATCATAAAGGTGGCTTTGAAGCCCCCGGTACGTTTGGTCTGGCTATGTTGTTACTCGTCACGTTTGTGGTGTACTACTTCATAAACTGGAAGTATCTTGCTTCTGTCTGGCCCTTAGGTTAGAAATGAACCTGATTTAAATTATCAGGGTATAATTTAGCCAATAGAAACGGGCGGGATTTTACCGCCCGTTTTTTATTACAAAAAAAGAAATATTTTCAATGCGCCGAGTTTTTAATGTTTTAGTTGTTGTTCTACTTTATGGCTCGTTATTATCTATAACGTATGCGGCGGATTCTATTCCTGCACCAAAAGGATCTATTCAGAAATTTCAGTATAAAAAAGCGCTACAAGCAAGTCAGGATGCAATAGGAAAAAAACTATCGAACTTTCGTTTAACCGATGCCACAGGCAAAGGCATTAAGCTGCACGATCTTCATGATAAGCCTTTGGTGCTCAGTCTTATTTATACCAGTTGTTATCAAATTTGCCCGATGACGACTCGCCACTTAGCAACCGTGGTAGAAAAAGCCAGAGAAACATTAGGTGAAGACAATTTCAATGTAGCCATCTTAGGTTTTGACAGCCAATACGATACTCCCCAGGCAATGAAACACTTTGCCAATAAGCAAGGTATAAATGATGCGAACTGGCATCTATTAAGTGCCGATTCCAAAACAATTACGTTGTTAACAAAAGAGTTAGGTTTTTTATTTTTTACTTCACCCAAGGGCTTTGATCATGTGGTGCAAGCAACCATTATTGATGCTGATGGAGTTATCTATCGGCAGGTCTATGGAGAAGTTTTTAACACGCCCTTGCTAGTCGAGCCGTTAAAAGAATTAATACTCGGAAGGCCGCAGCCAAACCAGACATTGATTGCAGATTTAATTAACAGAGTACGTTTCTTTTGTACTAACTATGATCCGGCCAGCGACTCCTATCATTTTGACTACTCGTTATTTATCGGTATGTTCATTGGCGCAATAATAATCATTCTACTTATCTTGTTTTTAGTGCGGGAATATCGCCGTGGCCGATTTTGAGATAAGCGATGATTTAATACTTGATGATGATCAATTTAATCCTGAGCATTGCCTTTATAATGCTATTAACGTTAAAAGCTTTGGCTATAAATTCTGTTGGAACTAACTATTGATATTTGTTAACCCATTCAAACGCGTTTTTCTTGCGGTGGAAGCCTGGTTTAATGTTGCCTTCGGGTCGGAGTTGAACCCTCTATACAATATTGGCCGACTTGCCTTTTTCTTTTTCTGGATCGTATTAATTAGCGGTCTATATTTATTTATCTTTTTTGATACCAGTCTTTCCGGAGCATATGACTCTGTCGAGTATATGACGAATGAGCAATGGTATCTCGGTGGGGTGATGCGCAGTTTGCACCGCTATGCTTCCGATGCTGCCGTTATTGCTATTGTGCTGCACATGTTTCGTGAATTCGCCTTGGGTCGATTTAATGGTTTCCGTTGGTTTTCATGGGTTACCGGAGTGCCAACACTCTGGATCGTTATCACGTTGGGTATTACCGGTTATTGGTTAGTCTGGGATGAGCTTGGTTTATATGTGGCGATGTTATCTTCACAACTCATCGATGCCTTACCCCTTATCTCGGGTTCGATGTCGCGTAATTTTGTTGGCCACCAAATGTCAGATAGATTTTTTACCTTAATGGCATTTTTGCACCTGTTAGGTCAGCCTCTATTTTTAATTGCAGCGCTGTGGCTTCATGTTAAGCGTTTATCACTTGTTAAAATAACTGCGCCACGTGGATTGGCTATTGGTAGTTTTATTAGTCTACTGGTTTTATCTTTTGCCGCGCCGGCTGTTAGTCACAAAGCTGCGAATGCGGCAGAGGTGCCGGCAGTATTAAATATTGACTGGTTTTATCTTAATGTTTATCCGCTAATGGATAAATTCACTGCAGGACAAACCTGGGTTATAACGCTAAGCATAACGATGTTTTTAATGTTACTACCCTGGTTGCCACCAAAGAAACGTGAACCGGCAGCCGAAGTTCATCTGGATCACTGTAATGGTTGCGAGCAATGTGCAGAAGATTGTCCATACGATGCCATTACCGTTCAAGCGCGAACAGATGGTGCTAAGTTTGAGAATGAAGTAATAGTTAATGCCGACCTTTGTGCAGGCTGCGGTATTTGTGTTGGTTCCTGTCCATCATCAAATCCGTTTCGGCAAAAAAATGAATTATTAGTAACAGGCATCGATATGCCGCAAATGCCGATTAATGAAATTCGCAATCACATGGATGCAGCCATTGCTAAACTTAACGGTGACTGCAAAATAATTATTCTAGGTTGTGATAATGCCCTGGACGTATCTCGTTATGAAGCCATTAATATACAAGTTGTAAGTTTGTTTTGTATTGGCATGATGCCCGCTACCTTAGTGGAGTATGCTTTAGCCAATGGTGCTGATGGTGTATTTGTAACAGGTTGCAGAACAAACGACTGTTATTATCGATATGGTAATGTCTGGATGGACGAACGCTTTGATGGTAATCGTCAACCCATTCTTCGTAAGAGAGCAAAACGTTCACACATAAAAATATTTCGTGCATCAGCGAATGACAGTGATAGCTTGAAACGAGAACTCAGTGAATTTCAATGGCATATTAATACTTTGAATATTAAAGATGAAAAAGGGATAGAGTCTAGGCATGAATAAAGTATTACGTTATTCACTGCAGGCATTTAATTACGCTCTCTTTATGGCAGTGGTGTGGTACTTTTCTATTAATCCTCCTTACCATCAAATTGAAAAAGATCAGGCGATTATTACATTGTCATTTACGCATGCAACAAAATTACGCGAAGCGTGTAGGAAGTTATCACAAGAAGAGTTAATGAAGCTTGCTCCTAATATGCGATTGCCAACAGACTGTCCACGAGCACGTTCACCCATGACACTTGAATTGTATTTAGATAATAAGTTGTTAACAAAAGCGACGGTTGAGCCAACAGGTTTTCATAAAGATCAGGGTGTTAATATATTTCAGCGTATCAAGGTTGCAGCAGGTGAACATACTTTACAACTTTGGATGAATGATAATGTTAATATTAAAGAGCCAACCTACCGGTATAAGCAAGTTGTTTCACTAAAACCGGAACAACAATTGTTGGTTGATTTTAATCCTGGTTCGGGCGGTTTCTTTACAAATTAATTTTATATGTAGCTTTATGCGTAGGTAGTAATGTATGGAAGATAGTAACAACAACTTTAACGCAATAACCGATAGCTTTGTACTTGATATGCCTGACGCTAGAATTCGCCCACTGGCGATAGGCTGGCTGCTACTCTCAATGAGTGCCCTGGTAATTGGTGGACTTTTTTCATTGCTCATCGTTCTTTCACGCACTCCGTATTTTCAGGAAGTTATTCCGTGGGTGGACTTTTTTCATACTGCATTGGTCGTGCATGTCGATATGACTGTACTTGTCTGGTTCCTTGGTTTTGCCGGAGTGCTCTGGAGTTTGAATAGTAGTTTGCGTTGTGTTCGATGCAGCTGGTTTGCACTTGCTTTAACAGTATTAGGTACAGTTGTTATAACAGTGTCTCCTTTTTTCGGTGCGGCAGAGCCATTAATGAATAATTATGTTCCTGTACTACAGCATCCATTATTTTTATCTGGTCTGGGTGTGTTTGGTCTCGGTTTTACCTTGCTTGTTTTAAACGGTTTATTTTTATCCCACTCGGTTAAATCTAAAATTAGTGGAGAAGGCGCACTTCGTTTTGGTTTATATACGGCCTTATTGGCGGCATTAATCTCAGTTGTTATGTTGCTTCTGTCCTATTTTGATATGCCGGCGTTTGCAACTAGCGCATACTTTTATGAATTATTATTTTGGGATGCCGGCCATACTCTACAGTTTATGCATATTCAGTTGATGCTTGTTTGTTGGCTATGGATGACAACGATAGCGGGTATAGATTTAAAATTATCGCCACGTGTGGCATTAATAATTTTTGCGATTGGCTTAATACCTGTATTACTTACACCATTTATTTACGATATGTATGATTTAGGTTCAGCAATGCATAAACAAGCCATCTCTTACCTTATGCAGTTTGGTGGAGGTTTAGCAGCTTTACCCATTGGCTTGATTATAATTTTTGGTTTTATAAAAACAAAGAGAAGTGACTTTAAAGTTGGCCCCGAATTCAATGCATTGTTATTTTCAATTTTGTTATTTGGTGTTGGTGGAGTCATTGGTTTTATGATCAGCGGCAGTAATGTAACCGTTCCGGCGCATTACCATGGTTCAATCGTTGCGATAACACTTATCTACATGGGCGTTACTTTTCACATACTGCCTCGCCTTGGCTTTAAAGCCATTAAAGGCAAGTGGGCAACAAGGCAACCTGTCATTTATGCAGTGGGTCAGTTAATGCATATTATTGGCCTAGTATGGTCTGGCGGATATGGCGTACAACGTAAAACAGCGGGAGCAGCTCAAGGCCTGGATGGTATGGAGCGAGTCATTGGTATGGGCGTTATGGGCTTGGGTGGATTGATTGCTGTTATTGGTGGGATTATGTTCTTAGTGATTGTTTTTAAATCCATGTGGCCGAATAAAAAATGAGTGCTTAGAAACCCCAGCTTTTTGGTTTGTGACCTTCTTTTTCCTGTAAGGCAGATAATTGTCCCATAATCTCGTCGCGGCGCGTGAGTAATGAGTCACTACCCAGACGTCGAAACACAGCTTCTTCATGCTCATTATGTTCATTCATTGCCTCGTGTAAGGGCAATAGTGATTCTAAAAAGTGATCAATATTTTTTGATTTTATAACGGTAACAAGATCACGTAAAAGTCTTATTAGATTATCATGTTCTTCATGTAACTCTGTTATTTCGCTTTCCGGGTTAGTCTCTTTTTGCTCAAAAATAGGGTAGAGCACTTCATCTTCCAGCTGCATATGGAGTTTTAGCTCACTTGTGAACTCATTAAACAAGCGTATGGCGTCTTTCCAGTCAGCCATTTCTGCCGCCATTTCACATTCAGTAAGCATTTCATCATATTTATGGTGATCATGTACGAGCCAATTGTTTGTTTTGTTCATAATTGAACCTCGTCTTTTCCTTTTGTAAGTAAACTATAAAATATTTGTTAATTAAATTAGTTTTTAGTTTCTTTCTGATTTGGTTATTTCTGAGTTGGTTTTTTTTGAGTTTGCATGGGTAATATATTTTCTTTAATCGTTTGTTCAGTCTGGGTATCGATTGTTTGTTGGGTCGATTCCAGTGGCGCAAAAATTGACCGTATAAGAGTAAACGATACCATGGCTAAAATGGTTATGATAATAAGAAAAATAAAAGAGCGGTTGGGTAAACGTTTCCCCATTCTGACTTCGATGGTGTTAAGAATGTAGTCAGAAATGCCATAAAGTACGAGTGCTGCTATGGTGTAGTAGATAAGCTCCATAAAAAAATCCTCAATCGTTTAATTCTGAATAGTTTAGTCTTGAATAGTTTAACCCAGGTCAATCTATTTAGTTGTTAGTATAAATATGAAAAGACATTATATAGATAGAAACGCCGCTAACAGAAACATACAGCCAGATAGGTAAAGTCCAGCGTGCTATCCGTTTATGAGTGTTGAATTTAGCTCGTAGCGCTAAAGTTGCGGTAATTAGAACCATTGGAAATGCAATAGCTGCAAGGGTGACGTGCGAAGCGAGTAGTGAAAAATAAAGATAACGTATGTCGCCTTCGCCTGCAAAAGGTATGTAACCAATTTTTGCGTGATAGTAGAGGTAAAAAATCATGAAGACTGTCGATACTACCAGAGCCGAAATCATGCAGGCTCTATGTACGGTCTTATTTTGTTTGCGAATATTAATATAGCCAACACTCACTAATATAGCTGATAGCGTATTAAGTACTGCTAAGATATGGGGGATGGTTGAAATAAAATCCAAACTATAACCTGCTTATAATCTTTGTTGTTTGTTCATTATATATTTAAACACTCTCTTCATAATAATTAAACCAGTTTATTTAAACATTTTATGAATTTTTAAATATTGTGAGGTAATCGTATCGGTATAGTGTGGTGGTGAAAATGATGCGACTATTCTCATTTGAGGATCGACTAAAAAAATAGAACTTGTATGGCTAACCAGATATTCACCCGATTTTTTTTGAGGTTCTTTTATATAAGCCGCAGCAAACTGTTTGGCAAATTTTAGTACATTGTCGGCAAGGCCGGAAACCGCAATAAATTCCTTGTTAAAATAGGCTGTGTATTTTTTTAATATTTCGGGTGTGTCTCTTTCAGGATCAACCGATACAAATACAACCTGCATATCTGATGCAGTGCCAGGATTTTTCATTAATGTTTTATGTATTATTTTTAGTGAGTGGAGCGTTGTTGGGCATATATCAGGGCAATAGGTATAACCAAAGAATACGAAACTCCAATTCCCCTTTAACCGGTCTTTTGTAAAAGGTTGCTTGTTTTGATCAACTAGTGTGAATGGCTGCAAAGGAGTTGCAATAGGACGTAATACTGCGATGAGATCCTGTGGAATAGAATTTTTTGTAGGAACTTTTAAGTAAGCCACTAAAAGAAGAAGTAAAAATGAAATAAAAAGAATGAAGGTTCCTTTAGGGAATTCTTTTTTCATCACTGTTATATACCCCCTTATTTCTTTGATTGTCGCCATTGACCGGCAAACCACCATGCAAATGTTATTATCATAATAATATTAATTGCAATACCGAGTATAAAAAATGCTGACAATTCACGTGAGTCATCAGTAAGAACTTTCTTTTGGGTCTGAGTATCTCTAGCGTGAGGTGTATTCAGGTCTGAAGTTGCTGTTTTATTATTAGTAGCTGTGCTGATTTCTTGTTTGGAATATGTTGGCTCAGCATGTACTGGCAAGCCTGGAAATAATATTGCCAGCATTATGCAAATACTTACAACCTGTAAAAAAGAGTTGCGTTGATACAGAAATGTTAAATTTTTCATATTATTGAGAGTAACATCTTATAATTAAATTTTCTTTAAATAATATAAATTGTTTCATGCTGAATATGAAGCATCGTATTATTTGCACAAAACAGAATTCAGGTGCTATTCTGTTTGAATATAATTCGTAGTCTTATTGTGTTCAGGGAGATGTTTATGAGAGCAAGTTTTTCTGTGGCCCCCAAATCGATACTGATTCTATCATTAGTTTTAGGTATTTCAGTTTCTAGTGCAAGCTTTGCTGCGAAGTCAGCCGAAAATACCTCGGTGGTTTATTCCGGTTATTATTCCAGAGAAGGAAATGATGGAAAAATGGCTCAAACATCCGGAAATAATCAGTATGTAAAATTTTATCCCGAGAAAAGAATTATCAGGTTGTATATTCCCTATCCATATTCTAAAACTGTTAAGCCAGAGGCTATAAAAAAAGCATTTAAAGCGACAAAAAAAGAAACGTCAGGCAGTGCTTACATTAAGGGTAAGTTTGGTGTTATGGATGAGTTGATAGTTGCGCATCTGGATTTTTATCATTGGGTCGATAATCAGGTGATGTATGATTGTGGCAAACCTAAACCTTGCAAAGTAATTTTTAATGACAATTCTATGACGGTAATTAAACCCGGAATAGTATTGGAGCATAAAATTCAATATTCGTTAGTAAACGATAAGTGATAGCCTTTTAATTAAACTGTGTTGTATTTTATTGATTTAAGTCAAGGTTATATTTGGAATTATGTTCGATAGTTAACGTTTAAATAAAATATTTGCGTGACACGTTGAAATTTCATTCCCAATTTTACATTCGCATTTTAATGCTTTTCTCACTTTTATTTGTGTGTGGCTATACAGCGGCTTCTGAAATTCAGGATGATTTTCGGTTGGTTAAGCATTTTTTTCCTCAAGCTGATCGTGTTGGTGAATTAGAAGGCGAGCCGTTATCTGCAGTGGTTTATAAAGACCAAACTATTATCGGTTATGTTTTTTATACTGATGATGTCGTAAAAATCCCCGCCTATTCTGGCAAACCTATTCGTACTCTTGTCGGCTTTGATGTTAGCGGAAAGATCGTAGGTTTAAAAATAGTACATCATGAGGAACCCATTCTTGTTGTGGGAATATCCGATGCAGACTTACAAGCTTTCATTGATCAATATAATAACAAGTATGTTAACGACAAAATAAAAATAGGTGGCAAGGATCGAGATGGTTATAAGTCAATTGATGCCATCAGTGGGGCAACGATTACCGTTATGGTGCTTAATGCCTCGATAAATAAATCTATGCGTAAAGTTGCCAGCGCATGGAGTATCTTAAGTCAAGATGGAAAGCTACTTGAGCAGTTGAAAGCTTTTGACGATGAGCCGGTCTGGGTTTCAGTTTGGCGAGATAATGTGTTTCAAATTTCAATCCTCGTTATTGGTCTTACGGTGTTAATGTTGATCTTGACGGTGCAAGACTGGTTAGCAAAACACCCTACTTTTTTAAATTACTTACGCACAGGCTTTCTTATTTATACCGTTCTTTTTATCGGTTGGTATTCATTGGCACAACTATCTATTGTCAACGTTTTTACCTTTGTTAGTTCTTTCGTACATGGCTTTAGTTGGGATAATTATCTTGTCGATCCGATGATGTTTTTGCTATGGGGTTTTGTTGCGGTAACCATTTTATTATGGGGACGGGGAGTCTATTGCGGTTGGCTCTGTCCTTTTGGAGCAATGCAGGAATTGGTTTTTCGAATTGCAGAGCGTTTTAAATGCCCTACATTTGAATTCCCTGAAGTGATTCATGAACGCTTGTGGGCAATTAAATATATCATTATGTTAGGTTTATTTGCGGTTTCAATGCAGTCATTGGTGATGGCTGAACAGTTAGCTGAAGTTGAACCGTTTAAAACAGCCGTTACGCTGCATTTTGCTCGAGAATGGAGTTATGTGTTTTATGCGGCTGGGCTGCTATTGATTTCAGCTTTTAACCGTAAGTTTTATTGCCGCTACATTTGCCCTCTTGGCGCAGCGCTAACTTTTCCTTCTAAATTTCGTATTTTTGAATGGTTACGTCGTTACAAGGAATGTGGTCGTCCATGTCAGATTTGTCGGAACGATTGTGAAGTGCGCGCTATACGTTCAACCGGTGAAATTAACGCTAATGAATGTCACTACTGCCTGGACTGTCAGGTGACTTATTGGAATGCGTATAAATGTCCTCCATTAGTTGAAAAACGTAAAAAAAGAGAGCGCGCCAGTAAACCGTCACCGACACAAATCAAAACTTCCTGAAGTTTTTTCTTAGACATCTATTTTCTTGACCTATATCAATGTGATGTTGGGGTTTAAGGTCTAATTTTCTTAATACAATAATACCGATTTTTCTAACTAACCACTTTAATGAGGAAGCTGTTATGAATTTGACCAAAATATCCATCGCAAGTGTGGTATTGGCTGGAGTATTTGCCAGTGCGCCACTGTATGCGGCCAGTGGAGAACATCCAGATACACCTGAAGAAGAAATGCGTTATAAGGGCGCCCCGGTTCCTATTGATCCGGGTTCTGCTCAAGAACAGTTATCACCAAAAGGGCCTAAAATTACGACAGCTGAATTTGCTCGTGCCAAGAAAATCTTCTTTGAACGTTGTGCAGGTTGTCATGGTGTACTTCGTAAAGGTGCAACCGGTAAGCCTTTAACACCGGATATTACTTTGCCTAAAGGCACTGAATATCTGAAAGCATTTATTGGTTATGGTTCTCCAGGCGGTATGCCTAACTTTGGGACTTCAGGTGAGCTATCAGAAAAAGATGTTGATTTAATGGCGCGTTATTTACAACACGAGCCACCTGTGCCACCTGAATTTGGTATGAAGGAAATCAAAAATACCTGGAAAGTTATTATTCCGGTTAAAAAACGCCCTAGAAAGCAAATGAACAAATATAACCTGAAGAATGTTTTCTCGGTTACCTTGCGTGATACAGGTGAAGTTGCACTAATTGATGGTGACACTAAGAAAATCATCAATATTGTGAAAACTGGTTATGCGGTTCATATTTCACGCATGTCGACTTCAGGTCGTTATCTGTATGTAATCGGTCGTGATGCCAAAATTAATCTGATTGATTTATGGATGAAAAAGCCAAATAACGTGGCTGAAATTCGTGTCGGTATGGAAGCGCGTTCAGTTGAAACGTCTAAGTACAAAGGCTATGAAGATAAGTATGCGGTTGCAGGTTCTTACTGGCCACCACAATATACCATTATGAAGGGTGACACATTAGAGCCACTTAAAATCGTAGGAACACGCGGTATGACGGTAGATACGCAAGAGTATCATCCTGAACCTCGGGTTGCGGCAATTGTTGGCTCACACGAAAAACCAGAATTCATTATCAATGTAAAAGAAACCGGTAAAATTTTGATGGTAAATTATTCTGATTTGGACAACCTTCAGGTAACCACAGTGAATGCGGCTCGTTACTTACATGACGGTGGTTGGGATTCAACATTACGTTACTTCCTAACAGCAGCGAATAAATCCAACAAGATTGCGGTGGTGGATTCAAAAACCTCCAAGTTAGCGGCAATGATTGATGTTGGCAAAATTCCGCATCCAGGTCGTGGCGCAAACTTTAAAGATCCAAAATACGGTCCTGTGTGGGCAACCAGTCATCTAGGTGATGATACGATTGCTGTTATTGGTACCGACCCTAAAAATAATAAGAAACATGCTTGGAAAGTGGTTCGTACATTAAAAGGCCAGGGCGGCGGTTCGTTGTTTATCAAGACGCATCCAAAGTCTCGTCATTTATATATTGATAGTCCATTGAATCCTGATACAGCAATTAGTCAATCAGTTGCGGTATACGATTTGAAAAACATCAATAAACCTTTCAAAGTTTTACCTATCGCTAAGTGGGCTAATTTAGGTGAAGGGCCTAAACGTATCGTACAACCTGAGTTTAATTACAAGGGTGATGAAGTTTGGTTCTCGGTTTGGAGTGGTGCGAAACAACAGTCTGCGATTGTTGTGGTAGATGACAAGACGTTGAAATTGAAAAAAGTTATCAAAGACAAACGTCTTATAACACCAACCGGTAAATTTAATGTGTATAACACTATGCATGACGTTTACTAGGGTAAAGTTCAATAAGTCTGAACTTTATTAAACTGGATAGGCGGGAAGATCTTTCCCGCCTAATCTTTAAAGTAGTTATCCAGCGAGTAAAACAATGAATCAATCAGCAAAAGTGTATTTGGTAGGTACTGGTCCTGGTGATCCTGAATTATTAACTGTTAAAGCTCTACGTCTATTGCAGAATGCCGACGTGGTCATTTATGACCGATTAGTTTCCGCCGCCATTCTAGAACAGATTCCCGCCGGCGTAAGCCAAATTTATGTTGGCAAAAAAACTGGCAACCATACTTTGCCACAAGATGAAATTAATCAATTATTAATAAATGTAGCTGAAGGCAAACGCACTATTGTTCGTCTTAAAGGCGGCGACCCGTTTGTATTTGGTCGAGGTAGTGAAGAAGCGTTGTTACTGGCAAAACATGGCATTGAATTCGAAGTGGTTCCTGGCATTACTGCGGCATCTGCTTGTACAACCTATGCTGGTATTCCACTAACACATCGTGGTTTAGCACAAGGCGTACAAATCGTCACCGGTCACAGCCAAAAAGACTTGCCTTTAGATCTGGACTGGAATGCATTGGCTGATGTGAATAAAACCATCGTTATTTATATGGGTCTCGCTAACATCGATTTAATTACTCACGAATTGATAGCTGCCGGATTACCTATAGATACCCCTGCAGCGGCTATTCAAAATGGAACAACAGCACAGCAACAGCGTGTGTTATCGACTTTATCCATGCTTGCAGCAGATAGCAAAAAAGCAAATATTCAAGCGCCGGTTCTTTTTGTTATTGGCAAAGTGGTATCACTTGCAAATGCATTAGACTGGTTTGATACAGGTGAAGCTATGGGTGAATGTTTTTCAGAACGAGAACAAACATTACATGGCTAGTAATAACCGCAACAACAGCTTATTAAGTTTATTGTTAATAATATTGTTAATGCCTTTTACCATGTCTTATGCTGCGGATAGTTCGCAAAAATCGTCTTCGAACACATCAAGTAATGTATCCGTTAATATTTCAAAGCAACGTCAAGCCGAACTCCATAATTTATTACTGCAAGACTGTGGCTCATGTCACGGGATGACAATGAAAGGTGGTTTAGGACCGGCATTAACCGCAGAAGTTTTAAAAACTAAATCGCGCACTATGATTGAAGTTACTATTTTACAGGGGCGTCCCGGTACACCGATGCCACCCTGGAGTACTATCTTAACCAAAGAAGAAGTTCGTTGGATAGTTGACGAACTCTATGCAGGCGTTACTTTATGATGATTTTTAGTAAAATACTTATCTTAAGTTTGTCATTAAGTGTTTTGATTGGCTGTTCTAATACAAATCTGGCCAATACAAATTTAAGAGGCACTGGCGACCTTGGTGTTGTGATAGAACGTGCAACTGGTAGTGTCAGCATTGTAGAAACAACAACGTCAACCGCTTTGGCGCGTGTTAATGGTTTAGGTGATTTATCACATGCCTCTATTGTTTATTCACGTGACGAACGCTACGCCTATGTGTTTGGCCGGGATGGTGGCCTTACCAAAATTGATATTCTTAAATCAAAAATTACTAAACGTGTTATTCAATCTGGTAATAGCATTGGAGGTGCCATATCTCAAGATGGCAAACTTGTTGCGGTATCAAACTATAAACCCGGTGGCGTAAAAATATTTAACTCAACCACACTTGAATTGGTTGCTGATATACCTGCGACGAATGACAGTTTAAAAAAATCAAAAGTAGTGGGCTTAGTCGATGCCCCCGGACAGCGTTTTGTTTTTTCATTGTATGACGCAGGTGAAATTTGGTTGGCAGATATGAGTCAGGGTAAACCTGTTATCACAAAATTTAAGAATATTGGCCGACAACCTTATGATGGTTTAATTACGCCCGATGGCCGTTACTATATTGCAGGTTTGTTTGGCGAAGATGGCATGGCTGTATTGGACTTATGGCATCCGGAAAGAGGTGTTAAACGTATACTCGATAACTACGGTCGTGGTTCAAAGAAAATGCCGGTATATAAAATGCCGCATCTTGAAGGCTGGGCGATGACAGAAGACTATGCCTTCTTACCTGCAGTCGGTCGTAATAGTGTGCTTGTTGTTAACCGTCGTAACTGGAAACAAATTAAAAGTATCCCCGTTCATGGGCAACCTGTATTTGTAATGGCTCGACCTGATGGACGACAAGTATGGGTGAATTTTGCTTATCCAAAAAATGATACCGTGCAAGTAATAGATACTGAAGAGTTAAAAATTATTAAAGAACTGAAACCAGGTAAAGCAGTTTTGCATATGGAATTCACTCCACGTGGCGAACATGTCTGGGTTTCAGCGCGCGATGCTGGCAAGGTAACAGTTTACGATACCCAAAACTTTAACACTGTTACATCATTACCCATGAATAAACCCAGCGGTATATTTTTTACTAACCGTGCTCACCGTATTGGTTTGTAACAAGCTGGAGTAACGTTGATGCATAGAACAAATACAATTACTGACATTAAGCAGCAGAAGCGCCCCAATATAAAACTTGGGGAGTTGGAGCAACACTTATTAAATGATTTTCAACATGGCCTGCCATTAGTTTCTCGTCCTTTTCAAAAAATAGCTGAACAATTAGGCACGACTGAAGAAGTGGTTGTTGACACTTTGAATAAACTTAATGAACAGGGTTTTGTTAGTCGAGTAGGTGCGGTGTTTCGGGCTAACAGTATTGGAGCTAGCACTTTGGCTGCGATGGCTGTTCCAGAAAACGAGTTAGAACAGGTCGCTGCAATGGTTAGCGACTATAATGAAGTGAATCATAACTATCAGCGTGAGCATCATTTTAATTTGTGGTTTGTCGTTACCGCATGTGATGAACAAGCATTAAACGGCGTTTTGGATGACATGGAACATCGTAGTGGTCATGCCGTTATGTATTTGCCGATGTTAGAAGATTATCATATCGATTTAGGATTTGATCTTGAATTTAAGCCGGATTCTAAACAGGTGGAAGCGTAGCAATGGATATGAAAGTTAATCGCCAACCCCATTTGCCTGAGAAAAATTGGCCTGAAAATATTTTATGGGATGAACAAGACCAAGCTTTGATTACGATTATTCAATCGGGCTTACCGATTACTGCAACACCTTATGCGGATGTTGGCGAAGCATTAGGTATGGATGAGTCAGAAGTACTTTCACGTTTACAGCGCTTAAATGATTCTAATGTGATTAAACGTCTTGGTGTGGTTGTGCGCCATCATGAGTTGGGCTATCGATCTAATGGCATGATTGTATGGAATATTCCTGATGATGCTGTTGCTGAGTTAGGTGTGTGTATGGGGCAGTTTGATTTTGTAACGTTATGTTACCGTCGGCCACGCCGATTGCCTGAATGGCCCTATAATTTATTTACGATGATTCACGGGCAAGATCGTGATGATGTATTGAAGAACGTTCAGTTTCTAATTAAAAGTTGTAACCTTGATGAGATTGATCATGAAGTGTTATTTAGTACTCGTCGTTTTAAACAACGTGGTGCTATTTATCATAAGACTAAAGTAATAAGTTAATGGATCAGTTTGATGGATAATGTGGATCGTAAAATCATTAATGTCTTACAGACAGGTTTTCCTTTAACCGAAGAACCTTACGCTGAAGTTGCAACTGAACTGGGCATTAAAGAAGAAGAATTGTTAACAAGGCTATCCAATTTACTAGAAGATAAAACCTTAACGCGCTTTGGGCCAATGTATGATGCACAAAAATTAGGTGGTGCATTCAGTCTGGTTGCCATTCAGGTGCCAGAAGACGATTTTGAAAAGGTATGCGAAGTTGTAAACAGTTACCCCGAAGTAGCACATAATTACCACCGTGATCATGAATTTAATATGTGGTACGTACTGGCAACTGAAACGTCTGAACAGATTAATGAAGTGAATCAAGATATAGAACAGCGCACTGGTTTGAAAGTATTTAATATGCCCAAACTAGAAGAATATTTTATTGGTCTGCAACTACAGGTATAGATACAGTGGATATAACCGTAGCGCAAAAAATATCTGAAGCTAAGCGAGATGCTGATACTAGGCTAGACATGTTTGTTTTAGATGATGCCGACCGAAAAATTATTCAGGTGACTCAAGCAGGTTTAGCACTGGTGTCGCGTCCTTACGATAAAGTTGCCGCTCAAGTAGGAATTAGTTCTGCTGAAGTTATATCGCGTATGAACGTGATGCAACAGCACGGTATTATTCGGCGTATTGCTGCCGTTCCTAATCATTATGCGCTTGGTTATAAAGGCAATGGCATGACGGTATGGAATGTACCGGATGAGCTTATTTCTGAACTAGGTCATCAAGTCGGTGGTTTGAGTTTTGTAAGTCACTGCTATCATCGACCACGGTTCTTGCCCGACTGGCCGTATAATTTATTTGCCATGGTGCATGCCCATAATCGTGAAGAAGCGATGAAGCTGGTTGATGAGATCGCCAGCTTGTTAGGTGAAAATGATCGTGGTCATGATGTATTGTTTAGTAAACGTATTCTGAAAAAAACCGGCATGCGACTGTTATAGTCACAGTTTTATATAAGCCTGCTAACAAGCCTCCTTAGGAGAAAAAAATGTTCCGAATCAGTCAGTACATGCGCGAGTTAAAAAATCCAACTGCGCTGGGTGCTAAACGTAACCCACCCGGTCCGGTAGTGATCTGGAATTTGATTCGTCGCTGTAACTTAACCTGCAAACATTGCTATTCCATTTCAGCAGATAAAGATTTCCCCGGTGAACTTTCTACGCAAGAAGTCTTTGATGTGATGGATGATTTAAAAGCCTTTCATGTACCGGTGCTTATTTTGTCCGGTGGCGAGCCTTTAATGCGTCCAGATATTTTTGAAATTTCCAAACGCGCCAAAGACATGGGTTTTTACGTTGGGCTTTCAACCAATGGAACAATGATTGATGAATCTAATATAGACGCCATTGCTGCGATTGGTTATGACTATGTTGGTATTAGTATTGATGGCATACGTGAAACGCATGACAAGTTTCGTAGAAAGGAAGGGGCTTTTGATGAATCCATGCATGGCATTCGTTTATGTCATGAAGCTGGAATTAAAGTAGGAATGCGCTTTACTTTGACGATGGATAACGCCGAAGAGTTACCAGAATTGTTAAACATCATGGAACAGGAACACGTTGATAAATTTTACCTTTCACATCTGAACTATGCTGGCCGTGGAAATAAAAATCGTAAAGATGATGTTGTACACCAACTCACGCGTAACGCGATGGATTTATTATTTGATACTTGTTGGCAACATGTCGAAGCCGGTCGTGAAAGAGAATTTGTAACCGGCAATAACGATGCCGATGGTGTTTATCTTTTATACTGGATAGAAAAACACTTCCCTGACAAGCTCGAACATATGCGTGCAAAACTTTCGCAGTGGGGAGGGAATTCATCCGGTGTTAATATTTCAAATATTGATAACCTTGGTAACGTACATCCCGATACGTTCTGGTGGGATTACAATTTAGGTAATGTTAAAGAACGTGCTTTCTCTGAAATCTGGCAGGACCGAAGTGACCCATTAATGGATGGTTTAAAATCGCAGCCTCGACCATTAGAAGGTCGTTGTGGTCAGTGTGCTTATTTAGGTGTATGCGGTGGTAATACGCGCGTTCGTGCTTACCAATTGACCGATAATTTCTGGGCAGAAGATCCGGCTTGTTATTTAAGCGATGAAGAAATTGGCGTGCAATCAACTGAAGAACGTTTACAAGTTACGCCGTGGTCTCGGCAAAACAAGTCTGACCAGAAGAAACCAGATCAGAATAAATCAGATCAAAAGAAACGTGCGTAACGATAAAAAGTACCCGTTAATTCGTTGGCCGTCATTCCCGCGAAGGCGGGAATCCAGTACTATAAAAATCCAGATATTTTTTAAATACCTAGATTCCCGCTTTCGCGGGAATGACGAGTGAATGGAACTGCAGAGATAAAGCATAAGTATGAATAAAATATTTAAGAACCTTATTATTTGTTGTATTGGCTTTCCTGCCAGCTTTCTTTTTCTTTCCAATAGCTATGCTGCAAATATAGATGCAGGCAATGCCGCAACGCAAAAATTGTATCAACAACATTGCGCAAGCTGTCATGCTGCCACGCGCTTAGGTGGAATGGGGCCCGCGTTATTACCGGGAAACCTAAAACGACTACGCAAAAACAAAGCGCTTAAAGTTATTGCAAATGGTCGAGCGGCAACGCAAATGCCAGCCTTCGCAAAAACATTAAGTCCTAACCAAACTAAGTCACTCGTAAAATATATATACACCCCCTTAGCTTCCGTTCCTGAATGGGGAATGGCTGAAATAAAAAAATCTCATATCATTCAACATAAGCTCGGTAGCCTGGGAGATAAACCTGTTTTTACTGCTGATATGTTGAATTTGTTTATCGTGGTGGAACTAGGGGATCACCATGCCACAGTATTGGACGGCGACAAGTTTGAACCCATCCACCGTTTTAAAACCCGCTTTGCATTACATGGTGGGCCCAAGTATTCGCCCGATGGCCGTTATGTTTATTTTGCTTCCCGTGACGGTTGGATCAGTAAATATGATATCTATAACCTGAAAACAGTCGCCGAGATTCGAGCAGGCATTAATACCCGTAATCTGGCCGTATCCGGTGATGGTAAAACCGTATTGGTTGGGAATTACTTGCCTCATACCTTGGTGTTATTGGACGCCGAAAATCTTAAACCTATCAAGATTATTCCGGTTAAGGATAAAAAGGGCAAAACATCTCGGGTGAGTGCCGTTTATGCAGCTGCTCCACGCAATAGCTTTATAGCTGCCCTCAAGGATATTCCTGAAGTCTGGGAAATTTATTACAACGATAAACATGAGCCTGTTTTTAACGGTTTGGTGCATGATTACCGACATGGGGAAGGCGTGGAAGAGAAGGGGCAATTTCCGGTTCGGCGCATTCCACTAGATGATTATTTGGATGATTTTCAGTTTGATTCGTCTTATACCCACTTAATGGGGGCGGCGCGAAACTCCAAAAATGGACAAGTGGTTAATCTGAACATACGTCGTAAGGTTGCTGATTTGGAGCTAACGGGTTTACCGCATTTGGGGTCAGGTATTACCTGGAACTATAAAGGTCGTCCAGTAATGGCGACACCCAATCTGAAGAAGGCTGAAATCAGTATTATTGATATGAAGAGTTGGAAAACGATTAAGCGCATTAAAACTCTCGGGCCAGGATTCTTTATGCGCAGCCACGAAAATTCACCTTATGCATGGGCCGATGTATTTTTTGGGCCAAACAAAGAAGCTGTGCATATAATCGATAAAAAAACGCTTGAGATTGTAAAAACACTCCGGCCGTCCCCTGGTAAAAATGCCGCGCACGTAGAGTTTGATCGCTATGGTAAGCATGTTTTACTCAGTGTATGGGATATGGATGGCGAATTGATAGTATACGATGCGAACACACTCAAAGAAATCAAACGCTTACCGATGAAAAAACCATCGGGCAAATATAATGTTTTCAACAAAATTAATCGCTCGTCTGGTACTAGCCATTAATATATAAGGGTTAGCTCGAATTTATTTTGGCGTTAAACCTGGCTTTATTACCTCGTCAGTAGCGGGTTTCAATTGCGCCTGCCCCACATTTGATACCTTTAATCTCATTAACCTTGTTATCTACCCTTGATTTTAGCCTGCCTCGTACACATAACTAGAGTCAGAATTTAGGGTTAGCATTCGGTAACAAAACCTTCGCAATGTGAGCATAAGTTAATGATAAGGCTTGACTCTTTGGCTAAGCTGACTATCATTAGCACTCAATAGGGTTGAGTGCTAAAAAGATTGTAGCCCACGTACAGAATTTTACGTAAGTAACTGATTTAATTGTATTTTACCATTTTAATTTTTTTAGGAGATAGATAAGTATGAAGATCCGCCCACTACACGACCGTGTTGTCGTACGCCGTATGGCAGAAGAAACTACCACAGCAAGTGGTATCGTAATTCCAGATAGCGCAACTGAAAAACCATCTGAAGGCGAAGTAATCGCTGTAGGTAAAGGTAAAACAACTGATAGCGGTACTGTTATCGCGATGGATGTAAAAGTTGGCGATAAAGTATTATTCGGCAAATACGCAGGCCAGGAAGTTAAAGTTGATGGTGATGAAGTTCTTATGATGAATGAATCAGACATCATGTGCGTTTTAGAAGGTTAAGCACACAAAATTTTAATAAAAGATATTTAAGAATTTTTAAAGGAAAATGCTATGAGTGCAAAAGAAGTTAAATTTGGTGATGACGCTCGTCATCGCATGTTAGCCGGTGTAAACACACTAGCAAATGCAGTAAAAGTAACATTAGGACCTAAAGGTCGTAACGTTGTATTAGATAAAAGTTTTGGCGCGCCAACTATCACTAAAGATGGTGTATCAGTTGCTAAAGAAATCGAATTAGCTGATAAGTTCGAAAACATGGGCGCACAAATGGTTAAAGAAGTGTCTTCAAACACTTCTGATATCGCTGGTGACGGAACAACAACCGCAACAGTTTTAGCACAAGCTATTTTAACTGAAGGCATGAAAGCCGTTGCTGCGGGTATGAATCCAATGGATTTAAAACGTGGTATCGACAAAGCAACTAAAGCAGTTGTTGAAAGCTTGAAGAAAATGTCAAAACCTTGTTCAGACGATAAAGCGATTGCTCAAGTAGGTACAATCTCTGCTAACTCTGACGATGAAATCGGAACTATCATTGCAGAGGCAATGGGTAAAGTTGGTAAAGAAGGTGTTATCACTGTAGAAGAAGGTTCAGGTTTTACAAATGAACTAGACGTTGTTGAAGGTATGCAGTTTGACCGTGGTTACTTATCTCCTTACTTTGTTAACAATCAACAAAGCATGACAGCTGATTTAGAAGAACCTTATGTTTTGATGCACGACAAAAAAATCTCTAACATTCGTGATTTACTTCCTACATTAGAAGCGGTTGCTAAATCTGGCAAACCTTTATTAATTATTGCTGAAGATGTTGACGGTGAAGCATTGGCAACACTCGTTATTAATAACATGCGCGGTATCGTTAAAGTATGTGCTGTTAAAGCACCTGGTTTTGGTGATCGTCGTAAAGCGATGTTACAAGATCTTGCTATTCTTACTGGCGCAACGGTTATTTCTGAAGAAGTTGGCTTAGCTCTTGAAAAAGTAACTTTAGAAGATTTAGGTACTGCAAAACGTATTTCAATCAGCAAAGAAGAAACAACAGTAATTGATGGCTCCGGTAATGCAAAAGATATTGCTGAACGTGTTGGTCAAATTCGCTCACAAATTGAAGAATCTTCATCTGATTATGATAAAGAAAAACTTCAAGAACGTGTTGCTAAATTAGCTGGTGGTGTTGCGGTAATCAAAGTTGGCGCAGCAACAGAAGTTGAAATGAAAGAGAAAAAAGCACGTGTAGAAGATGCATTGCATGCAACTCGCGCAGCAGTTGAAGAAGGCGTTGTACCTGGTGGCGGTGTTGCGTTAATTCGTGCACTTCAATCTATTGGTGAACTTGATGCGGTTAATCATGATCAGGAAGTAGGTATTAACCTTGCAAAACGTGCAATGGAAGAACCTCTTCGTCAAATCGTTAACAATGCTGGTGGTGAAGCCTCTGTCGTTGTAAACGAAGTTGCAAACGGTAAAGGCAACTATGGTTATAACGCTGCAACTGGTGAATATGGCGATATGATTAAAATGGGTATTTTAGATCCAACTAAAGTAACACGTACTGCATTACAAAATGCGGCATCTGTTGCGGGTTTAATGATTACTACCGAAGCAATGGTATCTGATGCTCCTAGCGAAGAAGGTGCAGCTCCTGCAATGCCTGATATGGGCGGCATGGGCGGTATGGGCGGAATGATGTAAAAATCATACCCCTGCGCTTTCAATAGCTCAGTGTTAATAAGAAGGCCTCGCTAGTAATAGCGAGGCCTTTTTTTTAGTGCGCGTCTTTTGTACGCGCACTTATACCTGAGAGAGCAAAGCGAACTCGGTAGTCGAGGCAAAAATCTGCCAAAAAACCAGTGATTGCGAAGCAAGCACGAAACTAACAAAGACCATAACTTTATCGCGCACTTATACCTGAGTTTGCGAAGTGACTATTGAATAACGCATTTATGCCCAATGTCGTTCACATAAGAGCTAAATTAAATTCCCCCTCCCATTTCGGGAGGGGGCTAGGGGGAGGGGATGAATATAAAAGACCCCACCCTAGCCCTCCCCTTGAAGGGGATGGAACTAATTTTTAAATTTTATTCTCTTAACTGAGCACATTACACTTATGTCTGACCTTGCAACGTCAAGGTCTGCTTCTACCAAATCCCCAGTGGCTTATAGCCATGTCAAACGAGTGTGATTCTTTTTTCAGCCGAAATGAAAATATTTTTACATGTTATCAATAGTTAGTAAGTAAGGTAAAATCAAGTATCAAAAATATTATTAAGGATTCATACAAATGGAAACTAATCTCGATGCTTATCAGAAATTAATAGAAACCTATGCTATTCCTTGGGGAATTAAAATTACTGCCGCTATCGCAATATTTATTGTAGGTCGTATAGTTGCCAGAGTTCTTGTTTCCACAATCAAAAAAGTAATGTCTAAAGCCAAAGTCGAAGAAACATTACGCGATTTTTTAGGTAATATTATTCAAGCAACATTAATGATTGTTATTACCATTGCGGCTGTAGAGCAACTTGGTGTGGATACAACTTCGGTGCTAGCAGTCTTCGCAGCTGCAGGCCTAGCCATTGGTTTAGCGTTTAAAGATTCATTATCAAATTTTGCTGCTGGTATTATGGTTATTTTATTCAAACCATTTAAGTTAGGCGATTTCGTAGAAGCGGCTGGTGTCGCTGGCGCTATTGAGCAAATCGGTATTTTTAACACGGTAATGCGCTCAGGAGATAATCGTGAAATCACCGTTCCAAATGGCCATATCTATAGTGGAGTTATTACAAACTTCAGTGCCAGAGACACACGACGAATCGATTTAGTTATTGGTATCGGTTACGACGATAATATTGGCTTAGCTAAAACGACTATTGAAGAAATATTAAATAATGATAGTCGGGTGTTAAGTGATCCTGAACCAACCATTATGGTATTAGAACTGGGCGCTAGCAGTATCGACATTGCCGTTCGCCCCTGGGTTAAATCAGAAAATTATTGGGCAACACGCGCTGATTTGTTACAAACAATCAAAGAAACGTTTGACGATAAAAATATTTCAATACCTTATCCTCAACGCGATATTCATATGATTCAAGCGAATTAAAAAATTTATATTATTAACCGTAGGAATAAAAATGAACAACAAAATATTAATAGCATTATTAATGCTATCTCCACTGACTGTTTTTTCTAAAGAAGCAGCACAAGGGCAAGTACAAGCACCAACACAAACAAAAGCTGTGACAGAAGCAGTGCCTGAGAGTAAATGGAGTGGTGAGGCCGAGTTAGGTTACTTAAAAACTTCAGGTAACACAGATACTGAATCACTGCATACAAAAGGCAAAGTTGTAAACGAAAGAGTTAAGTGGAAACATCAAGCTGCAATAGAAATTATTAACAAAGATGAAAATGGTACAACGACTGCTAAACGTACTTACATAACAGGTAAAAGTGATTACAATATAGACGATATTTCATATTTATTTGTTTCTTTGAGCTATGAGAATGATGACTTCTCTGGTTACGACTATCAAACCACCGAAGCGGTCGGTTTTGGTTATCACGCTATAAAGCAAGAAGATTTAAAACTTGATCTTGAAGTGGGTGCTGGTGCACGTCAATCCAAGTTATCTACCGGCGCGACTACAAGTGAAGGCCTTGTAAAAGGTGCGGCTGATCTTGAATGGAAATTTAGCAAAACATCGGTATTCACTCAGCACTTATCGTCTGAAGTGGGTGAAGATAATACCATTAGTCGCTCAGTTACCGCGGTTAAAGTACAAGTGGTTGGCAACTTGTCGGCTAAACTTTCACACAGTATTAAACATAGTTCAGACGTACCAGTAGGAACAGAGAAAACAGATACAGAAAGTATTATAACGTTGGTTTATAGCTTTTAGTTTGTATTTTTAATTTGATGGCAACAAAGAATCCTTTGTTGCCATTTAATGACTATCCGTCATTTTTCTTGTGTAAGGTATGGCCTGTTTTAGTTGCTACCAAAAACCACAATAATTCACATTTTTAACCTCTATTAGTACCGCGACACTGTTTCCTGAATCAGTAAAATGCTGTTCATTGATTAATAAATCAATCAATCAGAAATGGATGGAAAGGGTGCTTGTGTGCTGATTAAGAATTAACCAGCAGTAGCATGAGTATTAGGTAATATCTAGCTTTAAAATTGGTAATATTACCAAGAAATGAGGGTTGGATATTGATTATGATGTTCCCCTATCTAGAGCAAGCTTGCTTGATCTAGGTATTGGGGGACGGAGCATTACTGACAAGGATGTCCTTATTTACTGCCAGAGAGAGTAAAAACCATGTTATTAAGTCCTCGCTACCAAAAAATGGATGCTGAAAAGCGTTCTCGTTACCGTAAAGAAGTCAAATTCCGCTTAATTGCGCTAGCATGTATCTATGCCGGTTTTTCAGCATGGTGGATTATGATGAGTCATCTTACTACTTAATATTTTTAATGGCTTTTGCGATGCGAGGTTTTAATGCCCCGTAAATAGCATTATGGCCGGCTATATTCCAATGAACATCGCCATTTATGTAGTGTTCTCGAATGGTGTTTTCAGCACTGGAATTAGGCAAAAAGACGTCGAATAAGTTTATAAACTCTACTTTATTCGACTGCCCCCAGTTTTTCCAAAAAACCACTTGTTTCGAATCTTTGTCATTGTTAAATATTTGGTCTGGCCATGGATATACGGCAATCGTTAACAGAATATTTTTTTGCTCTAAGTATTCTTTTAATTTCAACATATGCTTGGCCGCAGTTTTTAGACCTTTGCTGCCAAATTCATTATATAAAGTATTATTAATAGTCCAACTTGCACGGCGCTTATTTAATGCTCTTTCCCAGGGGCGTGTTTTAGCTTTGAGTGCAGCGGATAGGTTGCGAAGACGACCAAGGAAATACGTGTATTGAGTAAAAAACTCTTTCGCATTCATAGGTGGCTTGGTTTTATCGGTAGCGGGTTTTGATTCAGCTGCTCCTAAGTTTGCAGCGCTTCCTTGGCTAACGACGTTCTCATTTGAATCAAATTGATAGCCGAGAGCTTCATCTTCAATATCTGATAGATCAATTAGCACAACAACAGAATCAAATTTAAGCCCTACCTCTTCTATAAGGTATTTTATTTTTCGGTAATAAATGATGGGGGAATATGAGCTAACCGCAGCGTTTAAAACGTCTATATCTTGTTGTTTAAAGTCTTGCTTGAGTAAGCCCGCAAAGGTATCTTCAAACTTGATACCAACGCCTTCTGTAAAGGAATCACCGATAAGAAGTATTCGGTGATTTTTTGAATCAAGTGGAATATTAAGGTTACTACTATCTTTGAAGCCTAATGAATTAGTATCGACCTGGTAATCCTGTTTTCCCCATTCGGCGGTATAGTTTGAAATGTTTTTGGCTAAATCATGGTGGTAAATTGGGTGGGCTCGTCGATAATAAGCTTCACGTACGCTCGAAGTGACATAAGAGGGTTCAAAAAGCCCAACAATCTTTAATGCAGCTGCTAGACTAAAATCAATTATAAGAAAACCAATAATGATAATGAAAGCAATAGATTTTTTAGGATTTACTTCAAACCAATTTTGTCTGCAATTTTGTCTGGGTGTCATTGTTAAAAGTCGCTATTATTTAAATTTAGGATTAATCAAAGATAGTATACCTGTATGTCGATAGATATTGAAAAAAAGATATCCGAAATAATTAAAACGGAATTACCAAGCGCTTTATCCGAACAGTGTCAGCGTTACCTGGACAACTTTGTTGAAAATATTGAAACAGATTATTTTTCAAAATTGATAAAAGATAATGCAGAAAGTAGCCGTTTGTTTGAATCTTTACCCAAGGTATGGACTTGTAGCGAAGTTGTGGCCCGGTGGTGTATTCGATATCCTCAATGGATAGAAAGTTTAAGTGAGTCAATCCTGGATAAAAATAGTTATACACTTGAGCATTATCAAGATTTATGGCGAGAGATCTCAGTTGCGTTGACTGACGAGAAAAGTTTGTATGTGGCTTTACGTCAATTCCGCAATCAACAAATGTTACGAATAATCTGGAGAGATATTTGCGGTTGGAATGATTTATATAATACCACGAGTGAGTTATCGGCATTGGCGGAAGTTTGTATTAATGCTGCATGTAATTTTTATACACAAGACACTTCTGAACTTACCAATGAATTTGGTTCGCCATTTAATGAAAATGGTGAAGCACAAGAGTTAATCATTATTGCAATGGGCAAGCTCGGTGCTTGGGAATTAAATTTATCTTCAGATATAGATTTGATTTTTGTTTATCAGGATGATGGAGAAACAAAAGGTGGCAAGAAAAATATCGATAACAATAGCTATTTTGTTCGTTTAGGAAAAAAAGTTATTGCAGCATTAAATAATGCAACAGAAGATGGTTTTGTTTTTAGAGTCGATATGCGTCTACGCCCCTTTGGTGATGGCGGTGCTTTAGCGATTAGTTTTAACGCCTTAGAAAATTATTATCAAATTCATGGTCGTGAATGGGAACGTTATGCCATGATTAAAGCACGAGTAGTTACTGGAAGTAGTGAATCTGAAACAGAGTTAATGGAAATGCTTCGCCCTTTCGTCTATCGGCGTTACATGGATTATGGTGCGTATGAATCCATGCGTGAATTAAAATCTATGATAACGCAGCAAGTAAAACAAAAAGGTATGAGTGGCAACGTTAAGTTGGGTTCAGGCGGGATACGTGAAATTGAATTTATAGGTCAGGTTTTTCAGTTAATTCGAGGTGGGCGGGATAGCCGTTACCAGCGCCGTGAATTGATGAAAGTGCTCGATATAGTGAAGGAAGATAAGCATTTACCGGAGTATGTAGTTGATGAGTTAATTCTATCTTATCGGTTTTTACGTAATACAGAGCATCGTATACAAGCGTTTAAGGATCAACAAACGCATCAACTTCCAGAAACTGATATTGAGAAAATTCGGTTAGCTTATGCAATGAATTTTGATGATTGGAGTAGCTTTGAATCTCACTTAGATGGATTGCGAAATAATGTTCAAAGCCATTTTGAACAAGTCTTTGCTGCACCTCAAACAGAAGTTAATGCTAATGATGAAACCTTAAAAGAAATATGGACTCAACAAATAGCTGACGAAGATTTTGATGAGGTACTGACGCAATTAGGTTATCAAAATTCAGCACAAGTAATTCAAACGCTCACTAACTTGCGCGATAGCAGAGCCTTTCAGACTCGTACAACCCAAGGACAGCAACGACTTAATCAACTCATGCCAATGGTCATAGGTGCAGTTGCTCAAGTTGATAATGCAGACTCCACTTTGCAACGCGTTATCGAAATAATCGAGCATGTCGCAACGCGTAGTGTTTATATGCTGTTGTTAATAGAAAATCCGTTAGCGTTATCGCAATTAGTCAAACTGTGTGAATTAAGCTCATGGGTTACACGTTATATTAGTCAACACCCTTTACTGCTTGACGACTTATTAGATCCTCGTAGTTTATATATAGCTGCAAGCAAGGAGTCATTGCATCAAGAATGTTTTAAAAAAATTGCAGAGACAGATCCAACAGATGAAGAACGCAATGCCGATGTGGTTCGTCATTTTAAACAGTCGAATATATTACGTGTTGCGGCAGCAGATTTAGCCAACGCGGTTTCATTAATGCGAGTAAGTGACCACCTAAGTTGGATAGCTGAAGTTGTTTTAGACATAACATTAGAGCAAGCATGGCGTTACATGGTTGACCGTCATGGTAGACCCGTTTGTAACGCAGACGGGCAAGTCTGCGATAAAGGATTTGCTATAATAGGCTACGGTAAATTAGGTGGTTACGAATTAGGGTATGGATCGGATCTCGATTTAATTTTCTTACATGGGGCTGAGAACGATCAAGAAGTAACAGCGGTTTCTGAAGCATCAACAGCAGAAACAGCTAATAATAAATTACCTTTCATTAAGCAACGTCCAATCATTAACTCTGTTTTCTTTGCTCGACTTGGCCAACGTCTTATTCATCTTTTGAGTGCGCGAACGGGTGCAGGTACTTTATATGAAATAGATATGCGTTTAAGACCTGATGGAGCATCGGGAATGTTAGTGAGCAAAATTAGTTCGTATGAAAAGTACCAGCATGAAAAAGCATGGGTATGGGAACATCAAGCTTTGGTACGAGCTCGGGCCATTACGGGTGATCCTATAATTGTTCAGCAATTTAACGAAGTACGAAAAGATATATTAATGCAATCGCGCGACATTGTGGATTTAAAAACAGAAGTTATCAAAATGCGCAAGAAAATGCGTGAATCATTATCGCGTGGTAACGCGGATATTTTTGATATCAAGCAAGATGAAGGTGGGCTTGTCGATATCGAATTTATTGTGCAGTTTGCAGTTTTGGCGTGGGCTAAAGACTTTCCTGAATTATGTGAACATACCGATAATATTAATCTATTAAGCACTCTACAAAAAATTGGAAAGCTCTCTGAAGCTGATGCAGCTATGTTAAGAGAAGGCTATAAATCTTATCGTCAAAAAATACATGCATTGGCATTGCAGGATGAAAAAGGTCTGGTTGAGCGTGGAAAATATAGTATAGAGCGAGATAATATTAGTGGTATATGGAGTAAATTCTTTGCCGAATAACGAGTCAAATATTTGTGTTCACATATTCTCTAAAATATAAATTATGGCTCCTATTTAGGTAATGCCGTTCACTTAAGAGCTAAATTATATTCCCCCTCCCTCAGGGAGGGGGTTTAGGGGGAGGGGATTAGTATAAAACACCCCACCCTACGCCCTCCCCCTGAAGGGGAGGGAACTAACTTTTGAATTTTATTCTCTTAAATGATCGGCATTGCCTATTTCGGAGTTTTTATACATTTAAATCAGGAAATAGCTGGAGTTGTGAAGAATTGGCATAAATTTAAGTATTTCGGTTATTTTTCAGTAGGTAACACTCTCATTTTCGTTAATAATCACGTTATAATGCAGGGCTAGTATATATAAAGGTATAGGAGAAGTGCGCCATGTCGATGGCTGATCGTGACGGTTTTATCTGGTTTGACGGAAAATTAGTACCTTGGCGTGAGGCCAACGTACATGTATTAACGCATACTTTGCATTATGGTACGGGTTGTTTTGAAGGTGTGCGAGCTTATCATGCCGATCAAGGAACCGCGATTTTTCAATTAGAAGCGCATACGGAGCGTTTGTTTAATTCTGCCAAAATTTTAGGTATGGAAATTCCTTATAGCAAAGATGAAATTCTGGCTGCACAAATAGCTGCGGTTAAAGAAAACAATCTGGATTCAGCTTATATCCGTCCAATGTGTTTTTATGGCTCTGAAGGGATTGGCTTGCGTGCAGATAATTTAAAAGTTCACGTTATGATCGCTGCCTGGGAATGGGGTGCGTATCTTGGCCCAGAAGCTTTAGAAAAAGGCATTCGAATTAAAACCTCATCGTTTACCCGTCATCATGTAAACATTACTATGTGTAAAGCAAAAGCGAATGGTAACTACATGAATTCAACCATGGCGTTACAAGAAGCATTAAGAGATGGTTATGATGAAGCCTTGTTATTAGACGTTGATGGTTTCGTTGCCGAAGGCAGTGGCGAGAATATTTTTATTGTTCGCAATGGTGTTATTTATACACCTGAATTAACTTCAGCCTTAGAAGGGATTACTCGCGAAACAATTATGACCTTAGCCAATGAAATAGGCTTAGAAGTTAAATCAAAACGTATTACACGCGATGAAGTTTATATTGCAGACGAAGCCTTCTTTACCGGAACAGCTGCAGAAGTAACGCCTATTCGTGAATTAGATGGCCGTAGTATTGGTTGTGGTTCACGTGGGCCGATAACCGAAAAGCTTCAAACAATGTATTTTGATTTGGTACATGGCCGCATTGAAAAACATAACGATTGGTTAACAGTCGTTAAGTAAAAAAAATTTAAAATATAAGATAAGTCGGATTAGGAGAGCAACATGGCTCAATCAAAAGAAAAAACGCCGAACGCAGCAACGCGTTACGAAGTTACCAGCAAAGACTTACCGCTACATTGTCCAATGCCTGACAGTAGCTTATGGGATTCTCACCCACGTGTATTTTTGCCAATAGAAGATACAGGTGAAGCAAAGTGTCCTTATTGTGGTGCGGTTTACGTTTTAAATAAATAAAATAAAAATATAATAAAATATGATTACAGAAATTCCGCAATTTAATTCTGCTCATGTACTTGTTTTAGGCGACGTGATGTTAGATCGCTATTGGATGGGGGATACATCTCGTATTTCTCCTGAAGCACCTGTGCCGGTTGTTAAAGTTGGTGATATCGAAGAACGTGCAGGTGGCGCAGGCAATGTTGCCATTAATATTGCTGCACTTGGTGCAAATGCATCGGTCGTTGGTTTAACGGGTCAAGATGATGCGGCCAACAGTTTAGTAAAGTTAATGGAGCAAGCCGGGGTTGATTCGCATTTTAGTCAAGATGCAACACACGCCACCGTTACCAAGTTACGTGTACTAAGTCGTAACCAACAATTGATTCGTTTAGATTTTGAAGATGGTTTTCCAAATAATAATAACGAACAATTACTGGAAATTTTCAATAAACAAATTAGCAATGTGGGTGCCGTAATATTATCCGACTACGGAAAAGGTACGTTACAAGAGTGTCAAAGTTTTATTCAACAAGCTTCTGCCCATCAAATTCCTGTACTGGTTGATCCAAAAGGATCTGATTTTAGTAAGTATAAAGGTGCAACAATTATTACACCAAACCTTTCAGAGTTTGAAGAAGTTGTTGGGCACTGTAAAACTGATGAAGATATCGTAACTAAAGGCATGTCCTTACTGGAAGATCTCAATCTTAGCGCTTTACTCATTACCCGTAGTGAAAAAGGTATGACCTTATTACAACGCGACAAGGAAGCAATGCATTTACCAACACGCGCAAGAGAAGTGTATGACGTAACGGGTGCAGGCGATACCGTTATATCTGTGCTTGCTGCGAGTTTAGCCGCAGGTGTTGATTTGGCCGAAGCTACAATGTTGTCAAATTTAGGTGCTGGTGTTGTTGTTAATAAAATTGGCACTGCAACCGTTAGTCAAGATGAATTAAAACATGCGATGCGACAAACGCAATCAATTCAGCGTGGGGTTATGGATGAAGATGAAATGTTACATCTTGCTCGCCAAGCCCAATCTTGCGACGAAAAGATTGTAATGACAAATGGTTGCTTTGATATCTTACATACTGGCCATGTCGCATATTTAGAAGAGGCAGCCTTATTAGGCGAACGTTTAATTGTTGCCGTTAACGATGACGATTCGATTAGACGCTTAAAAGGTGAAGACCGTCCAGTAAATCCAATGGATAAACGTATGCGAATGCTTGCAGCACTAGAATGTGTTGATTGGGTTGTTCCTTTTTATGAAGACACTCCAACAAGACTAATCTGCAAATTATCACCCGACATTCTTGTTAAGGGTGGAGATAATGATGTAAATGAAATTCCTGGTGGCGATTGTGTTCGTGAAGCCGGTGGTGAAGTTAGAGTGCTCACTTATATTGACGGCGTATCAACAACCGAAATTATTAGTACTATTCGCGACACAAAAGAATAGTCTAACTGAATCTTCAAATAGAAGAATTTAATTATTTATGTCCACAAACTTACTCAAATGCGATGTCATTATCTTTGGTGGTGGTGTTGCAGGTCTTTGGTTATTAGCGGAACTACGCTCTCAAGGTTATCAAGCCCTCTTACTTGAAACGCAAGCACTCGGTGCTGGACAAACGCGTTTTGCTCAAGGCATTATTCATGGCGGAACTAAGTACGCATTAATGGGGAAAATCACTGCATCATCAGAAGCCATCTCTGCAATGCCTACACTTTGGCGTAACAGTATTAAAGGTGTTGCTGGTATCGATCTGCGTAAAGTAAAAATTTTGTCGGATCACCAATGTATGTGGTCAAGTGATTCATTGTCATCACGTATGGCAGGATTTTTTGCGAGTAAATTAATGCGTAGTCGAACTGAAGAATTAAAAAAACAGCAACGCCCTGTTATTTTTCAGAACAGCTCTTTTAAAGGTAAAGTTTATAATCTAGATGAACCCGTTCTGGATACAGCAAGTATTGTGCATGCACTTGCCGAGCCTTACCAAAATGCCATCATGCATATAAAAGGTTTACCACGTTTTAGTTCGAACATAACAACCAATTTTGAAATAGATGATAGTGAAGGCACTACCTGGAATATTGATTCACAAAGTTGTGTATTAATGGCCGGTGAAGGTAATGAATCTATTATAAAAGCAATGAAGTCAGATCTAAAAATATCGCAATTACCCGAAATGCAACGACGCCCACTTAAAATGGTTATGTTACGTGGAGGCTTAGCCGAAAAGATCTATGCTCATTGTCTGGAAGCTAATATTAATCCACGCTTAACAATTACCAGCCATGAAGATTCCAAAGGTGAAATAGTATGGTACATGGGTGGTCAGTTAGCTGAAGAAGGTATTAATAGAAATAATCAAGAACAGATTGAAATTGCTCAACAAGAATTAAAAGAATTAATGCCTTGGTTAGATTTAAGCAATACTGATTTTGCATGCTTGGATATAAATCGTGCAGAACCAAAAATGGATAAAGGTAAGCGTCCGGATACGTCTTTTTTTGTTGAAAAAAATAATGTGATAACAGCATGGCCGACAAAATTGGCTTTAGCTCCAAAATTAGCTGCAGATATTATTAATAAAATAAAAGATAACAACGTAACAGTTTCAGCGGCTACAACTATGCCAGAATTTCCAACGCCACCTTATGCAATATTACCCTGGCAAGAAGAACAACGATGGAGTGAAGATTAATGTCTATCGATCTTAAAAATAGTGTGCCACTACAACGGCGGCAATTAGGTTCAACCGATTTGCATTTAAGTTTATTAGGTTTAGGTACGGTTAAGCTTGGTCGAGACCAGGAAGTGAAATATCCCGAAGATTTTAAAATTCCTGAAGATAAAGCAGTAAAAGATTTATTCTCTTTATGCCAGGACTTAGGCATTAATTTTATCGATACCGCACCAGCTTATGGGAATAGTGAAGAACGTCTAGGAAAGTTATTACCGAATAAGAATGACTGGATGATTATGACGAAAGTCGGCGAAGCCTTTGAAAATGGTGAGTCCAGTTTTGATTTTAGTGCGGCAGCAACGCGCAAGAGTATTGAGGAAAGTTTACGAAAGTTACGTCGTGATCATGTTGACATGGTGTTAGTCCATTCAGACGGTAATGATATGAACATTATTAATAATGAAGGCGCACTTGAAGAGTTGGCGGATATGAAACAGCAAGGTTTAATTCGTTCTTATGGCATGTCAACTAAAACGACTGAAGGTGGTTTGTGGGTTGTAGAAAATTGTGATGTTGTAATGGCAACTTGTAATGCCAGTGATGACCATGATTTACCTGTAATTGCTCGAGCTAATGAATTAAATAAAGGTGTTGTGGTCAAAAAAGGCTTACAGAGTGGCCATGCAGACAAGTCAGCTGGTGGCTCAGGCGTAGAAGCTGCATTTAAACATGTGTTTAGCCAACAAGGTGTTACCTGCATGATTGTTGGCACAATTAATATGCAACATTTGAGAGACAATGTTCAGATTGTTAATGCACTAACTCAAATATAACAGTGATAGATTTAATCTGGCACTGAATCGAATTAAATAGATAAGATATGACCCAAGAAAGTTCAAATGAACAAAAAAAGATTCTGGTTGTTGGCCCTGCATGGGTTGGCGATATGGTTATGGCGCAAAGTTTATTTAAAACCTTAAAAGATCAAAATCCAGATTGTATTATTGATGTGTTAGCACCGCCCTGGTCTCTGCCTTTATTAAAACGTATGCCTGAAATAAATGAAGGGATCGCGTTACCGATAGAACATGGTAAGTTAAATATTTTTATTCGTTATTCTATTGGTAAAAATATAAGAGTTAAAAAATATGATCAAGCGATAATCCTACCTCGTTCCCTTAAGTCTGCATTGGTTCCATTTTTTGCGAAGATTCCAATAAGAACGGGATATCGTGGGGAAATGCGTTATGGTTTTTTGAATGACATAAAAAAACTAGATAACTCGCTTTTAACCCAAACCGTTCAGCGGTTCACGGCTCTTGCTCATAATAAAAAACTAAATGCTGCACCAAAAATATTTACTCCACAATTGAAAGTGGATAAAGCCAACCGTGAATGGTTTTTTAAAGAATTGGGTTTAAAAACAAGCAAGCCTGTTATTGCCTTTATGCCAGGCGCTGAGTACGGTGAGGCTAAACGTTGGCCAACAGAGTACTTTCGTCAACTCGCTGAAATGTTAGTGAGTAATGGTTACCATATTTGGATTTTAGGTTCAGAGAAAGAAACTGCACTTGCTGCTGCAATATCTAAAGATTATGAAGAAGATGTTATTAATCTATGTGGCAAAACCAAATTACAAGACGTAATAGATTTACTATCATATGCGGATACTGCAGTGAGTAATGATTCTGGTTTAATGCATGTTGCCTGTGCAGTTGGTGTTAAGGTGCTCGCGATTTATGGATCGTCAGATCCTAAGTACACTCCACCTTTATCTGATAATGCCGCTGTAGTATATTTAAATATGTCATGTAGCCCATGTTTTCAACGCACATGTCAGTTTGAGCATTTAGACTGTCTACGTGATATTAAGCCTTTAGATGTTTTTAACCGAATTTATTAGTTACGGAATTATTATGCCTACATTATCAGTTTATATAATCTGCATGAACGAAACCGAAATGCTCGCAGACTGTTTGGAATCGGTTAAATGGGCTGATGAAATTATTGTATTAGATTCAGGTAGTTCGGATAATACTTTAGAAATTGCCAAACGTTATACCGATAAAATTTATGTAAACGGTGATTGGCAAGGCTTTGGTATTCAAAAACAACGAGCACAATCGTATGCAAGAGGTGATTGGGTTTTGAGTATCGATTCTGATGAACGCGTTACAGCAGAGTTGAAAGAAGAAATTTTAACGGTTGTAAAAGAAAACAACCAAGATACTATTTATGCCGTACCAAGATTGCCAGATGTCTTTGGGCATTTTTTACGTCATGGTGGTTGGTATCCTGCACGTAAAGTACGATTATATGCGCGTAACAAAGGACAGTATGGAAGCCAGCGTGTTCATGAAAAATTAGAGTTTAACGCTAAAGTAAATACAGTGAATTTAAAAAATGATTTACTTCATTATACCTATCGTGATTTAGAGCATTACCTGGTTAAGTCAGCTCAATATGCAACTGAATGGTCTATTCAGCGTCAACAACGCGGTAAAAAATCATCTTTATTAAAAGGTTTTCTTCACGGAATAGGCTGCTTTATAAAAATATATATTATTAAAGCAGGTTTTTTGGATGGCAAATATGGTTTATTGATAGCGTTGCTTTCAGGTCATTCGACTTTTGCAAAATATGCCGACCTTTGGATTCGCACATCTAAATAGTCTATCTATTTATCTTGGTCTTGTTCATCTTCATTAATTGTTTTTTCTTTGTTAATTATTTCTTCGTTCTGATTTCGCTTCATAGATGGAAACCGATTTCCAATAAAATGATCGTACGTGCTTAATACACGACTTTTTGAACGTTGGTAAACATTTGTAAGTACACGTGTTGGCAAGGCTTTATTCCCCTTTACTTCGCCATTGCAAGGTGAAAGAGCAAAATGGATTTTCATATTTTGTGCGAGTAAATATTGTTCTCGACTAAAACGTCGCATTTTTTGGTTTTGGTCAAGTTGTTTCACCATTGCTCGGTCACAGCTACAATCAAAATCCCCTTTTTCAAAATAACAAAAATCGTGCGCTTTGCATTGTGAATCTAATAAATCTATGGGAGCCGGTGCATCGGCTATATCCGGTGGATGATTTGGACCACACCAGTTACCATAGAAGATAAATCCTGAGCCTTCACTATTTTGTGTTGAATTTGCGTTTTGTTTGGTTACTTTTTGTTCAGGTTTTTCTTCAGCGAATACTGAAAAATTAAGGATAAATAAGGATGCAGTAATGAATAAACATTTCTGTAACAAAAGTGTTTTATTTGAAAGCATTATCTGGCAACGTCCTATATCTATTCTGCATTTAATTAAGTTTTGCATTATTACAGAAATTAAATCTCGCATCAAAACGGACGTGGTATTTTGCTAAAAAAAATATTTTTCTCATTAGGCTCTCTCTTTTTACTTATATCGCTTTTATCTTGCGTAGCGCAGGGTAAGTCAGAGGAGACGGGACTTACTAAGGTAAAACCAATAGAAAAAACCAATCAATGGATAGTCGTACTAGGCGTTTCCGGTGGTTTTGCAGGCTGGATAAAGAATATTAGTGTGGATGCTTCTGGAAAGACGATAGTCAATGACTTAAGACGGAATAAAAGCAGTAAAAAAATATTAAGTAACAAAGAGTTAAGCGAACTTTCTAAACTAGTGGAGCAATTGAAAAGTTTTAAATTGGAGCCAGAAGCAACTCAATCTTCGACTTTATGCTCAGATTGTTTTCAGTATGAATTGTCGATTCGTTGGCAAAATGGACAAATATTAGCCTCATTAAATGATATAAACTTAACAGAGTCCAAAGCCAATAAAATTATCTTATTTTTACGTGATATTTTGACGAAATTTAAATAAGCAGGAATAGGGTTATTAAGTGGGGTTGTTGTGGTAAGTAAAAATAATACAAAAAGAATTCTATATTTTGGTGTTGTGCTAGCGGCTAGCATAGTATCAACAGCAACGAGTTGGGCGGATAAGAGTCAACCTACTAAAAATGAACGTTTGGTTGCCTTACAAAAAGATGCCGAATTCCATCTACATCCTGTCACAGGGAAAACCCGCTTTATTGGTGTTAAGAATAAAAAAACATTAACGCCAAAAAATGGCAAAACGAAAGCACATACAATATCAGAAACTTATGGTCCTGCTTTTGGTTTAAGTAAACCCGTAGAAGAATTAAAATTAAAAAGAAAAACGCATCATAAAAATGCAGCGACCACTTATCGGTATCAACAAGTATATAAAGGTATACCTGTTATTGGTGCTGAGCTTGTTGCTGGTGTGGATGAACTGAATCAGGTCAGTTATGTCTCGGGCGAAACAGCGTTAAATCTATCATTAAACGTTGTACCAACGCTTACAGCAGAGCAGGCAAAAAACATTTCCTTAAATGCTGTTTCTAAATGGTATCGAGGTAAGGCAGATAATTTATCAGGTAGCGTTCCTGAACTATCGATTTATAGAGCTGAACTTCTATCACCAAATACTTTTCCCGAGACCTTAGTCTGGAAGGTTGCTGTTACAGCTGAGCAAATTAATGAACTTATCTTTGTCGATGCAAATAGCGGCTCAATTATTTTTCATCTTAATCAAATTCATTCAGCTCTTAATCTAAATACCTTCTCAGCGAACAATACAAACGTTTATCAAGCCACACTTATTTGTACCGAATCAGATCTAGCGTGTAGTACAGGTGATGCTGATGCTAAGGCGGCACATACCTATGCCGCAGATACTTATAACTTTTATTCTTCTCGGCATGGCCGTGATGGTATTGATAATGCGGGTGGCGAGATTATATCGAGTGTACATGTGGGCGTTAATTTAGCGAATGCTGCTTGGACAGGCACTCAAATTATTTATGGTGATAATTTTCCTCAAGCGGATGATGTTGTTGCACATGAATTAACGCATGGCGTAACTGAGAATGAATCGAATCTTTTTTACTATTATCAGTCTGGAGCCATTAATGAATCTTTCTCTGATATTTGGGGAGAGTTTGTTGATCAAACAAATACTGGGGGAACGGATAACGCTTCGGCTAAATGGCTAATGGGTGAAGATATTCCAGGAATAGGCGCAATACGAAATATGAAAGATCCTACTGCCTTTTCTGATCCAGATAAAATGACAAGTGCTAACTATTTTACAAGCAGTCAAGATAATGGTGGTGTACATATCAATAGCGGCGTGAATAATAAAGCTGCTTACCTGATGACGGATGGTACAACGGACGAACCTGGAGGAACATTTAACGGTCAAACAATAACAGGCATGGGTATCGATAAAGTTGCAAAGCTTTATTACGAAGTTCAAGTTAATCACTTAACGAGTGGTTCAGATTACTTGGATTTGTATAATGCATTAGTGCAAGCCTGTAGTGATCTTGTAACGGCAACAACATTAACTACATTAGAGTGTGCAGAAGTACAAAAAGCACTAACCGCAGTTGAAATGAATGAGCAACCTGTTTTAGGTTTTAATCCGGAAGCAAGTTTTTGCTCAACAGGCACAACGCAGAATACTATCGTGTTTACAGATGACATTGATTCAGGCTTATCTAACTGGAGCTTTACACATAACAATAGTTTAACAAATAAAGATTGGGTTGATTTTTTTACAGTGTCACCGTCTGCTCCTTATGCAACATCGAACAAAAATTCTTTATATGGTGAAAATATTAGTAGTATTTCAGATCAATATGCTCAAATTAGTGTAACTATTCCAACGCTTCCAGTTTTAGAAAAGGCATTTTTATACTTTAAACATGCCTTCGATCTGGAAGGTGTTGAAATGCTTTCTCAAAATGCTTATTACGATGGCGCTGTACTAGAATACAGTACGAATAGCGGTACTAGTTGGGTTAATGCTATTAATTTAATTGTTGACGGTAAAAGTTACACCGGTGAGATTAGCAATAATTTTACAAATCCACTAGCAGGTCAATTAGCTTTTTCAGCAAGAAGTAATGGCTTTGTTTCTACGCGAGTAAATCTATCTTCTTTTACAGGGCAAACTATTTTATTACGCTGGCGTGTAGCAACGGATGTTAGTGTCTCTGCATTTGGTTGGGTTGTAGATGATGTGAGTGTTTATACCTGTCAGGGCTCAACAAATAGTCTTCCCGTTGCACGAGCAGGCAATGATGTTAGTGTCAACAGTGGCAGTTCTGTATTCTTAAATGCAAGTAGCAGTAGTGATGCCGATGCCGCCATTGCAAGTTACAGCTGGCTCCAAGTTGGGGGAGCGGTTGTTACTGTTAATAATGCAACTTCAGCAACACCTAGTTTGACTGCGGCAGGCGGTGGAGGGATTCTCGCATTTAAAGTGACGGTAACTGATAGTGATGGACAGGAAGATTCAGATATTGTGAATGTTATTGTTAACTCAACTCCCGTTGCATCAGCTGGAACTGATATCTCTGCAGACGGAGGTAACACTGTTAGCTTAGATAGTAGTTCAAGTATAGATGCAGATGGAACGATAGTCAGTTATTTGTGGACGCAAACGTCAGGAGATACGGTAGCCTTATCAAGTAGAACATCGGCTGCCCCAAGTTTTGTCGCACCTGATTCTAATCAAGTACTGACTTTCTCTTTAGTTATTACCGATAATGACGGAGCAACATCTTTAGCTGATACCGTTAATGTTACAGTCACCGCTAGACGTAGTTTTAGTAGCTCTGGTGGAGGTGGCGGAGGTTGCAGTCTTAATTCAAATGCTGAATTTAACCCCTTTATGTTTATCTTGCTTTTGGGTTTATCTATTTTTCACTTTAGAAAAAAATTAAGAATAAAAAAATAACGATAGAATTTTAGTCTATAAAAATTGCTGACTAATTTTTGTAGCAGCATCTTTAATATCAACACTACTCATATCTTCAGCTTCAGCCGTTTCGGGTGGGCTGAAGGCAAGTCGATTCTTTTCCGAATTTAATGTTTGCCAACGTAAAGAGGTTGCTGAGCGTCGTCGGGTATAAAAAGCAGCCGTTGGCCTATCAAGCACTCCCGCAATATGTAGTGGCCCTGTTGAACCACATATAAAACAATCGGAAAATTGTAAATGTTGACTGAAGCTTTCTAAACCTGATTTTGACTCATAGAGCACTTTTGCGTGGGTGACGTCAGAATAGACCAACTTAGCCGCATCTTCTTCATTTGGACCAAAACTAACAACAATAGTAATAGGACGCTTGCTGGTAAGATTATTGGCGAGTTGAGCAAATTGCGTAGGGGATAAGTTTCGTGCTGAGCCACCGGTGCCTGGGTGAATAAAAACAAAAAGACTATCTTTCGCTATATTATGTGAAGATATAAAATCTGCCTTAACTTGATTTACCTTTTCTATAGGAAACTCCAGAAAGGGTGGCTTAACAGTTTGTAGCTGAGAAATGTTAAGCAGTGAAAGCAAATATTCTGAAAGATCCTGATTATAACGATGTTCAGGTTTTTCCGAGCGCGATCGGCGCTGGGTAATACGGTAATTATAAAATATTTGGCTTATTTTGGTAGCTGGGGCGATTCTAATGGGTATTTTTGCAAGAATTGCTGCTAAAGCGACAGGCAAAGATGAAAACAAGGTGATAATCGCGTCATAATTCTGTTCTTTAAGTTGTTTGTTTAATTTTAATATATGCTTTATTTTTTGCGTAAAGGAAACCTTATTGGAACTAGAATTGAGGTAAGTTGAAGGTTCAACAATAACTTGGTCAATATATTTACACAATTTGGCCATTGGCGCGGTATACTTCGAAACAAGAACATGTATTTCAGTATTTGGAAGGTTCTTTTTAAGAACGGCAAACGCTGAAAAAGACACCAGAAGATCGCCTAATTTGTCATTACGGACAAAGAGTATTTTTTGTATGTTATTGGTATTAAAAGTTATTTGCATTGAGTAAAATATTTTACGGTGTCGAGCCAGTAATATCAATAACCAGAAATATCTAGCGTAAAAATAATAATGAATAAAACAAAGTGTAAAAGATGAAGTTTTGGTTTGAACGAGGTGCGTGGGTTCACCCCAAGGCACAACAAAAATTTAAAGATATTTCTCCTGCCGATATTAAGAGTATTGCTATTATCCGTCATGCGGCTTTAGGCGATATGATTTTAACGCGAGCATTCATTCTGGAAGCACGTAAATTTTTTCCAAATGCAAAAATCACACTAAGCGTTGTTAGTAATTATCAGTTTGGTGTGCCCGATGACATGGTAGACCGTGTACATGTATCCATTGGCAGTGACCAGCGTGAGGTTCCCAAAAAAGAACAAATTAGAATAGCGAAGTCACTTGGAGATCACGACCTTATTTTTGATATGGCTGTATCAAGTCGTTCTCTTTTACTCTGTATGCTCAATAAAGCAAAAATGAAAGTAAGCTTCCCTTATAGAAAATGGCAACGAATTTTTTATGATGCGTGTATCTTTCGTTCAGATTTACAATTTGAAGCTGAAACATTACTCGATATGTTGCGCTTATTTGGAGCAACGCCCGCATCGCCACCCAATTTTAGTGTTCCCATTATTGCTCTAAAGCCTGAGTTAAATCCTGCTAAGCCCTATATTGTTTATTTTACGAGTGCATCTGTTGAAAATAAGTGTTGGCCAGCAGAACATTTTGCAAATTTAATTAAACAGCTCGCAAAGCAAAATGATGGTTATCGTCATATTATTCTTGAAGGATTAGCAAAATGGGAATCAGTTGAACCTATAATGGATCAAATATCGAGTGAGGGTGAGCTTGCGAACGTGAGCGTACAAAAAGCAATGCCTTTAGACGATACGATGGCATTATTAGCAAATGCTGAACTTGTCGTTAGCAATGATACAGGAATACGAAATCTTGCAATATGCTGCCCGACTAATACTGTCGGTATATTCTATTCAACCGTTCCATATCGGTATTGGCCTCGCTACGCAAAGCATGATGCTGTTTTCCAAGCTGACGGTGGTATTCCTTCAGTTGAAGCAGTCTTAAATTCTATTAATACGATCATTGAGAATTAGTTGAGTTATGTCATTGCCAGATAAAATTCTAGTAGTCCGTGTTGGCCGTGTCGGAGACATGGTAATGATAACAGCGGCATTCAATGCCATCTTAGAGAATTTTGATAAAGCTGAAGTCCATGTATTAACAGGTGGCGATGGTAAGCGAGTTTTAAATAATATCAGTTCGCGAGTAACCCAATTTTATCTTTATAATAGAAAATCATTGCTTTCTTTCTGGTTGCGATATCAATTACGAAAAATAATAGGCTTAGAAAATTATACGCATATATTTTGTTTCGAAACTAAACCAAGTTATTTAAAACTATTCTCAAACAGTAATGCGGCTATCCATGTTAATGAGAATTGTGTAAAAGAAAAAAATTATGCCTGGCATTGTTTGCAAACTGTAAATCGAGTAACCCACCAAGATACAAATAAATGGGTTCGTTTACCAACAGATGATAACGCGACTAAAAAATCTCTGGAAATATTTAAACAAAACAACATTGATAATAATGCCTTTATCATTGGCATTCATCCTAGTTTCAGCGCACTAAAGAAGAGTAAGCTGCGTAGTAAACGCGATACGCATGAGCGAGGCTGGCCAGAAAAAAATTGGGCAAGCTTGGCGAGTAAATTAAAGCAATATGCTCAAGACAAGAATATAAAAATTCAAGTGGTAATGGATTTGCTTGAAGAAGATCGTGCTTTAGGTGAAAGAATAGTTAAGTTGAGTGATAACTCAGTTACCATGATTATTCCGCCCATGAATTTTGAGCGTTATAAGGCAACGTTGAAATCAATGGATTTACTCGTTACCCCAAATACAGGCCCGATGCATATTGCTGGAGCATTAGGAACTAAAATGGTTGCACTTTTTTCAGTTGAGTCCCCCGATAATTGTGGTCCCTATGTTCCTAATGAGCAATATACGCCACTTTGCGCAGAAGACATGGCCAACCACGAGTTGGGCTTGTCTGCAATTTCGGTTGATGATGTTTTTAAGGCATGTGCTCATTATATAAATTAATATTTTATTTTAACTTCTATTTAGGTGTATTTATTTGATGTTTAGTGGAAAACGATAGTGAGAGTTGTAGTACTCTGTTTATCCCCTTCGCGTGGTGGCTTGGAGTTATATGCGTTAGAAGAAATTAGACAACTTATTAAACGGGGGCATAAATGTTTTGCTGTTGTCTCAGCAAATAGTTATTTATCTGAAACACTAGAAAAAGAAAATATTCCTTTCGCAACACTTTCACTATCCTTTAAACGCTTACCTATCATTGCGGCCAAGCAGCTTAAAGATATTTTAACAACGTTTAATGCAACGATATTACATTTTCATTGGGGAAATGATTTATATCTTGCTGCCTTAGCTAAATCAATGTTTAAGCAGACATTATCATTGGTTCATTCCCGTCATATGAATCTAACTAGAAACAAAAAAGATATTTTCCATAAATGGTTTTATGAGAAAATTGACCTACTTTTAGCTGGAACTAAGCTCTTACAAAATGATGCTAGGAAGTATTTAGTCTTACCTGCAGAGAAAATTAAATTATTATATTTGGGTGTAAGAGAACCGATTAAAGAAAATACTAATTGTACGCAGTTTTTTGATGAAACGAGTTTTGGACATCGAAAACTAAATCTCGCTATATTTGGTCGAATCGAAGAAGGTAAGGGGCAACATTTAATGATAGAAGCAATGCAAAGAATGATTGCTGATGGTAAAGATATTTCATTAACCCTTGTTGGTCATACAATGGACGCTAGTTATAAAGATGCGTTAACACAAGAAATTCAAAGTATAAATAAATATATTCAATTTAAAGAATTTGTAAGTGATGCTGCTGACTGTATGAGTTGCTTTGACGTTGTCGTGTTAAGTACACACTGCGAAACGTTTGGGCTTGTTCTTGTAGAAGCTATGCGTTCAGGCGTTGCCGTTGTTGGTACTAATGCCGGCGGAGTGCCGGAGATAATAACGGATGGCGAAAGCGGGCTGTTAGTTGAATCACGGAATTCTAAAAGCATGCAAGACGCTATTGAAAAACTTTATAATGATGAGAACTTACTTAAAGCTTTAGCAGAAAAAGGCAAACAGGTAGCCGATACGGTTTTTTCTGATACACTTCATTATGAACACTTAGAGCAAGAACTTAAATCGGTTCTTTCTTTATGAACTTTGGTATGCAATAAATGAGTATTATTCAAAAGAAAAACAAGAATGAATATATTCTATATGACTCGGATATATTCACAGATCCGGATGATATAAGTTTTAGTGTGAAAACCTGGGCCAACCGTAGTGCTATTATTGGTTTTGCCGAAGGTCGAGGAACAACTTTTTTTGTTGATTATCAAAGCCGTGAACTTGTATTACGCCATTATAAACGAGGTGGCAAAATTGCTGAATATATTGAAGACCAATATATTTGGATAGGGCTTTCTTATACTCGTGCCTGGAGAGAATTTAAACTTTTAGAATATATGCAGAAGTGTTCACTTCCTGTTCCTAAACCAGTGGCTGCACAGGTTGTTAGAGATGGTTTGTTATATCGAGCCGACTTAATTACGCAACGTATTCGAAATTCGCACCTATTATTAATTGAACTTAAAAATAATACACTTGAACAAGGACACTGGGTTGCTCTTGGTGGGGTTATTCGTCGCTTTCATGATAAAAACATTGAGCACGTAGATCTAAATGTTAAGAATATTTTGCTCGACGAGGGTGGGCGGTTTTATATTATTGATTTCGATAAGTGTAGTAAACGTAGTCACTCGGAACGTTGGAAGCTTGCAAACATAAATCGTTTAAAACGTTCGATAGAAAAATCTAAACTATTGGAGCCATCTATCGTTCTTTCAGAGCAGTATTGGGTTTGGTTTTTAGACGGGTACTCTCATTAAAAATTCTTTTGGTTAAAAATATGCTAGTTAAATATTATTTGGGGAAAGAATTTTTGTAATTCTAAGATGTAGTCATCTAATACAGTTTGTTGTTTTTGCATTAGCTGTTTAGCATTATCTTGAAGAGTTTGTAATTTGTTTGCTTGTGTTAATAGCTCATGAAAAATTTCCGGTAAGCCATTCACGTTTTCAAGTTGTATACCGGCTTTAGAGTCGATAAAAAGTTTGGCTTCATCTTTAAAATTATCCATATGGGGGCCAAAAACAACTGTTTTACCCGCCTGAGCAACTTCTAAAATATTTTGCCCGCCTTTTTCCACAAATGATCCACCCATTATTACAAATTGTGAACCTTTTATAAATGATACCAACTCACCAAAAGTATCAGCAATGTAGAGTTTGGTTTCATCTTTAATTTCATCTTTCCTACTACGAACCGCAATATTTAAATTGAATGGTTTAAGTTGAGAAATAATAGTATTTAAACGATGAGGATGTCGAGGAACAATAACGAGCAAATTAGATGTGGCGCGAGATTCTTTTGATGTTTCCAGCCAAGCCTTTACAATTAAAATTTCCTCTTCATCTCGGGTGGATGCTGCGAGCACGTAAGGTTTGATTGTTTTAAATGCAACGTTATCGCCGAGGCTTTCTTGTTGGTAAAATTTTATATTTCCAATTTCACGCACGATAGATGTTGGTGCGCCAAGTGTAATAAAGCGTTGACTATCTTCTTTGTTTCTCGTTAAAACGACCTTGGTTGATTGTAAGCATTCACGATATCTCTTTTTAATCCAGCTAGCGGTATTTAAGGTACGCTTAGAGATGCGTCCATTAATAATGGATAGTGGTATATTCATAGAAGCGCATACCGAATATAAATTAGGCCACAGCTCGGTTTCAATTATAAATAAGTAATTTGGCTGTAGTTGCGTAATAAACTTTTTAATTGCCCATCGCCAATCAATCGGGCAGTAATAATGAATAATTTTTCCACTTAGTATTTTATTTGCATGAGCTGCCGATGATTGTGTATTGGTTGTTAAAATAATTGTATTATTTTTATAAAGCCTATTAATTAAAGGAACAGCTGCATTTACTTCACCAACGGAGGCTGCATGAATCCATATTGTATTTAAGTCGTTCGTTTCAGCGGGTGGGTATTTTAAACCTAGGCGTTGTAAGAAGTATTTAAACTCATTATTTCTTATCGCTAGCCATGCAGCATGGATAATAATGGGTACGGAAAGTAGGCCTACTAAGAGTCGGTATCGATTCATTCGTTTTTTGGAATCAACTTAGAATTAATTTGGAAATAGCTTTGAACTTTGCATGGCTTGCATCACGTAACCATTCAAAACTAATCGATTCAGTATTTGTCGTTATACAACCAGCATGCTGCATTCGTTGTATCGCATTTTGGTGGTGTGATATTTTTCGCGAGCAAACCGCGTCAGTTGCAATAAATACTTGGTAGTCTTGTGCCAATAGCTCAAGTGCGGTTTGAGTAACGCAAATATGGGTTTCCATACCGGCTAAGATAACTTGCTTTTTATTTTCAGTTTTTAACGCAGCAGAAAAATCTTTGCTACTCGCACATGAAAAACAGGTTTTATCGACTGCTTTAGAATCTTTAGGCAGTGCATCAGAAAGCTCGCTTACGGTTAAGCCAAGCCCTTTTGAATACTGTTCAGTAATGATAATAGGAATGTTGAGTAAGGTAGCCGATTCAATTAAAAACTTTGTATCCGCTATAACTTTGCGCACAATTTTTTCAGGCATGGCGGCACTGAGGCGTTGTTGTATGTCGATAATTACAAGAACGCTATCATTTCTGTCGCAAAGCGTTAGTAATGGTTTAATATCGGCCACCTTTTTTTATTTTAATACCGCTTCATATTAGGGTCGAGATCTACTGCCCAAGCTTCCACGCCACCGCTTAAATTAACTAAATCTGTAAAGCCAATGGACTCCAAGTATTGTGCCACTTGTCGACTTCGAATTCCATGGTGGCATATTACTACCGTCTCTTCATCTTGCTTTAATTGAGATGCAAAATCGGGTATTTGACGCATTGGAACAAGCTTTGAATTTTCGAGATGACAATGCTCATATTCCCAAGGCTCGCGTACATCAAGGAGCAATGGTGAAGCAGCATTTGCTTCAGAGATAGATTGCAGGTAAGCCTGCAATTGAGCAGGAGTAAAATGTCTCATAAGTAGGGGGCTATTTTATGTTTAGAGCTAAATTAAGCTTTTAAAAGCTAAAACGCGCAGGTTCAGGTGCATTTTGTAATGCAGGAACCACTGTTTCAAAAAGTGTTTCGCGTTTAAATCCAGTTTCACTCACTCGAGTAACCAACTGTACTTCCATATTAGGCTCATCGCCAACAATGGCTAACAAACGACCATTTACATTCAAGCTTTTCTCAAAATTTTCAGACAGAGCCGGCGTTGAACCGGTTAATAAAATAACATCGTAAGGAGCATGAGCATCCCAACCATTTGCGCCGTCACCAATTTCAAGGGTTACATTGCTAATATCGTGGCTGGCTAATTTTCGACCGGCTTCAGTACTTACTTCTTGGTTAATTTCTACGCTAAATACGCGTAAAGCAAAATGCGCGAGTAATGCCGTCATATAGCCACTGCCAGTACCAATTTCTAACACGGTTTCGTGTGGCTGCACTTTAAGGGTTTGGATAAGACGGGCTTCCATTCGCGGTGGCAGCATACATTGGCCATTACCTAATGGAATTTCAAAGTCCGAACAGGCGCTATTTTTATATTCAGCCGGTACAAAATCTTCACGGTGAATCAGATTAAAAAGGTCTAAAACTTCGAGATCTAACACATTCCAGGGACGGATTTGTTGTTCAATCATATTGTAGCGTGCTGTTTCAAAGTTCATCTTATTTTACCCGTGAGTGTTTCCGCTGGAATATTCTTAGTTAATATTATTATGGGAGCAAGATTAAGCCGTTTATGGCGTTCAGGCAAGCGATAAGGGCTCAAAGACTATTCTATGTTCTGTTAGACCGATAAAAAAAATGTATAAGGTGGATTTAACTTATTGAAATATAAGTAAAATATAATCTTGTCGGTAGCGTAACCTAATTACTTTACTTATTTTAGTGAGTCGTTATAGTGACACCAATGGACAATTTAGTGCAAAGCACTTAAATGATAAGAAGGAACTTATATGTCGACTGCCGTAGCTACAAAACCAACCAAAGCTTCACCCAAAGCCTCAACCAAAGTAAAAAATGCCGTAGGTATTAATGGGGATAATCAAAAACGCCACGTTTTACTTATTCAGGACTTGCTGAATCGAAATCTTCACCTGTTACCCAATACATATCCACTAGTCGAAGATGGCTTAGATAAAAATTCCAATACACAGGCGATACTCAGTTTTCAGTCCATCGTCAAAAAGACTGGGGCGATTGATGGTCGGGTTGATATAAATGGAGTAACACATAAGTTACTAGTCAAAAATGCCCGAAGAAGACTACCTTCAAATGTAAAAAAATTCATCAAGATGGCAATAAAAGGGGCTCAGAAAGTTAGTAAGAATTATAAGATACCAGTTTCAATTGTTATTGCTCAGGCAGGCCAAGAAACGGGTTGGAATCTTAAGCCGAAAGGTAACGCGTTTTATGGTGAGAAGTCACATAATTCTACTGGCCCGAGCCTTATCATTATTACTCACGAAGTAATCAAAGGGAAAAGAGTAAAAATTAAAGATAAATTTAAGAAATTTGCTAATTACGCAGCTGCTGCAGATGGCTACGGAAAATTTTTATCAACCAATAAACGATACAACGCTTGTTTTGCGTACCCTAAGAGGCCCTATAAATTTGCAGATGCAGTTGCTGCTGCAGGTTATGCAACGGACCCAGACTATGCCAAGAAATTAAAAAGGTTGCTTAAAAGTTTTTATTTAACAGATTTTGATCGAGTTCATTTATTAAAAGGGAATCCTTAAAGGTTATGCTGATTATGAGAAATTTTTTCTACATAAATAAAAGTTTAAAAATATTATATTTTTTTAATATTATATTTTTTCTATCTGTTCTTTCTGCGTGTTCAGATAAGCAAACACCGGCCGAAGTTATTGAGCCAATTACATCCGAGTCGATTCAAGATTCTAAGTGGGTTGCTAAAGCAAAGTCATTAACTACAAAACATAAGCTCACTTCGTTAATGAATGAATGCTTATCATTTGCTGAAGACGAAGCAGTTAATGGCAAAATACGCATTGATGTTAGAGAAGTTCACAATGAGAAATGTGGTGGTGACCCGCAAACAGCTCCTCGTGTTTTTAGCTTTCAAGTAGATATGGCAACAGGTGAGTTTAAAACAGATAGCAACTCATTAAGTGCCGAATTTGAAAGCCTCGATAATCTGAGTAAATTAGATTAATACTTACTTCGTTATAAATGATAGTAAGTACTAACAATTCCTGCTTATCGTATACCTTATATATAGTAAACACATAAGGCGTATAACCATGCCCAGTCTGGGCTTGCAATCCCACCTACCAAGCAGCGATAATACATGCTTATCGCTAGGGGAGCCCCGAAACAGAATAAGTTTTGGAGCTGAGAGTTTTACCCTTTGAACCTGAACGGATAGTACCGGCGTAGGAAAGCGTGAGCCACGGCTTTATTGTATTTACACAACCAAGTTGGCAACCCGTCTCTATATTCCGCGTTTATACCTGTACCTCCGTTTATACTATTTAGTATTAATATTTATACACCGAGGAAGTTCCTATGAGCGCCGTACCAGAAGATTTTTTAAGCAAAACCGCAACCCTAAACGATGCCTCAATCCAGCCGTTCCCTAATTCCAAAAAAATCTACGTAGAAGGTAGTCGCCCGGACATTCAAGTTCCAATGCGTGAAATTACCCTGTCGGATACTGTTACCGCCGGATCAGATGGGGGCGGCGTAGAAAAAAATCAACCGCTCACTATTTACGATACTTCCGGTGCTTATAGTGATCCAGAAGTTGATATTGATATTCGCAAAGGCCTTGCTGATATTCGTAGCCCTTGGATTCTTGAACGTAACGATACCGAAGAACTTGAAGGCCTAAGCTCAGCTTACGGTCGAGACAGCGCAGAAGATACAAAATTAGATCACATGCGTTTCGAACACCATATGCGTAAACCGCGTAAAGCATTACCCGGCAAAAACGTATCGCAAATGCATTACGCCAAACAAGGCATCATCACCCCAGAGATGGAATATGTTGCGATAAGAGAAAATCTTAAACTAGAAGAGTACGCAGAAGAAGTTGCCAAGCAACACCCCGGCAATAGTTTTGGTGCCAGCATTCCTAAAAAGATCACTCCAGAATTTGTGCGTGACGAAATCGCACGTGGCCGCGCCATTATTCCAGCCAACATTAATCACACCGAAGTTGAGCCAATGATTATCGGCCGAAACTTTTTAGTTAAAATTAACGGCAACCTCGGTAACTCGGCGCTCGGGTCTAGCATCGAAGAAGAAGTGGATAAAATGACATGGGGCATCCGTTGGGGCTCCGATACCATTATGGATTTATCCACCGGTAAAAACATTCACGAAACCCGCGAATGGATTATTCGTAATTCACCCGTACCTATCGGCACGGTGCCAATTTATCAGGCGCTAGAAAAAGTAAACGGCAAAGCCGAAGATTTAACTTGGGAAATGTTCCGCGACACATTAATAGAACAAGCCGAACAAGGTGTCGATTACTTTACCATTCATGCCGGTGTGTTATTACGCCATGTACCCCTTACTGCAAAGCGTACCACCGGTATTGTCTCGCGTGGTGGTTCTATAATGGCCAAGTGGTGTTTAGCGCACCACAAAGAAAATTTCTTATACACCCACTTCGAAGACATTTGTGAAATCATGAAAGCCTACGACGTATCCTTCTCATTAGGTGACGGCTTACGCCCCGGTTCAATACAAGACGCAAACGACGAAGCACAATTTGGTGAACTTGAAGCACTCGGTGAGCTCACAAAAATTGCCTGGAAGCACGACATACAAACAATGATAGAAGGCCCCGGCCATGTACCCATGCACATGATTCAGGAAAACATGACGAAACAACTAGACGAATGTGGCGAAGCACCTTTCTACACACTCGGGCCATTAACAACCGACATCGCACCGGGTTACGACCACATAACATCCGGCATCGGCGCTGCCATGATAGGTTGGTTCGGTTGCGCCATGCTTTGTTACGTAACACCCAAAGAACATTTAGGTTTACCAAACAGAGACGATGTAAAAGAAGGCATCATCACTTATAAAATTTCTGCACACGCAGCCGACCTAGCCAAAGGGCACCCCGGCGCACAAATTCGCGACAACGCCATGAGCAAAGCGCGTTTTGAATTCCGTTGGGAAGACCAGTTCAATATCGGCCTAGACCCGGATCGCGCAAGAGAATACCACGACGAAACCATGCCAAAAGACGCACACAAAGTCGCGCACTTTTGTTCTATGTGTGGGCCAAACTTCTGCTCAATGAAAATATCGCAAGACGTTCGCGACTATGCCGCGAAAGAAGGCATTGGGGTAGAAGTTGTAATGGAAGAAGGGATGAAGGCTAAGGCTGCTGAGTTTAAAGAGCAGGGTAGTGAGATTTATACTAAAGCTTAATGTAATTATCCCTCTCCCTCAGGGAGAGGGTTGGGGTGAGGGAACATAAAACTTAGCGAAGCAATCTATTCCCTCTCCCTTTGGGAGAGGGCTAGGGTGAGGGAGTAAAAATTAATGTCACTATACATACCCATTTTTAAATCACTTAATGATGCTAACGTGCAATACATTGTTGTTGGTGGGTTGGCGACAGTTCTTCATGGTTACGCGAGATTCACTGCGGATATTTATTTACTGGATTCTGAAAATGAAAGCTGAAATAAAAATTGAAAAACTCACTGTAGAGACCCTGTAAATATTTCTGTGTAACTGTTTTAGTTAACGTTTAAACATAATCGCTTAAACGGTCTTCAAATTCAATCATAAAACGATTCAGTGCTGATTTCCAATTACGTATTGGCAT